>Ga0325403_1006165_pt1 | contig 11383 bp, 6 predicted proteins | sample PopdelMetagenome_19_FD_205665 | JGI IMG/M metagenome (GOLD analysis project Ga0325403, IMG submission 205665) | Populus deltoides microbial communities from Bellville, Georgia, United States - Xylem-PdKOR-R4 | ecosystem: Host-associated > Plants > Phyllosphere > Stem > Wood/Secondary xylem...
GATAGGTATTTGAATTAGGAATTCAAGAAAATTAATTTTGCATTAATTGGACTTCTGTAGCTCCAGATATTAAATTTTGAATGGCCAAAGGTCAACACTAGCAGAATGAGAGATTTGAATTTGCAGGATGTGATTTCCATGATCTTTCTCTTTTTATTTTTCTTGCATTATATTTCCAGAAAGCTATGGATGTTAGCTTTTTAGTGCCACTGGAATCACTTCATTTCGATATCTAGAACTCACACTCTGCACAAAACATCGACTGAACGTCAAATTTGCCAATTACCTCCAATTTACTCCTTTTTGCATCTTTCATCCAAAAATACCTTCAAAACATAAAACAAAGAATATCAAGGCATTTTATATATAAAACATGGACAAAACATTAGGTAGATGTGGGTGAAACTATCGAATAATATGGTTACATCAAGTCCCAAATTCTATAATTTCAGTCATAATAGCTGGAAGACTAATCAAGAAAGGATACCTTCGGTCATAACAGCTGGGAAACTGATCAAGAAAGGATACCTTAGCCGGTTGGCTTACGTAAGAGAATTAAAGAAGGGGAGCATATAATTAGTAAGAATCCCTATTGTAAGATAATTCCCAGATGTATTTCTGAAACAGTTACCTAGGCTACCCCCAATTAGAGAGGTTAAAGTCTCCATTGAGACCCTTATTGGAATCAATTTTATAGCATAGTCCCCTTGTAGGATGGCCTCCGTTGAACTAGCTGAGTTGAAGATCCAATTTCAAGAATTGTTAGACAAAGGTTTCATACGGCCGAGCAACTCGTCTTGGGGAGCCTCGATATTTTTTGTGAAGAAAAAAGATGGCACGTTTTAGCTGTGTATAGACTATCGTCAGCTGAAGAAAGTGACGATAAAGAACATATACCTATTACCGTGAATTGATGACTTATTTGATCAGTTTAAGGGAGCGATGGTGTTTTCTAAGATAGATTTGAGGTCGGGGTACTATCAGTTAAGGATCAAAGAACAAGACGTATTGAAAACTGCTTTTAGGACCCATTACGAGCATTATGCATTTCTAGTGATGCCTTTTGGGTTGACAAATGCCCCCGTGGTATTTATGGACTTAATGAATTGAGTGTTCCGACCTTATTTAGATAAATATGTGGTGGTATTTATTGATGATATATTGGTGTATTCTAGCTCTTACCTAGAACACGAGCAACACTTGAGGGAAGTGTTGGAAACATTGAGGAAGAATAGTCTTTATGCAAAGTGAGATAAATGTGAATTTTGGCTCAAGAAAGTAGTATTTTTAGGTCATGTTATCTCCGCGGGAGGAATATTTGTAGATCTAAAAAAAGTGGAGGTTGTTTTGAAATGGGAGAGACTTGCAATGTGAAGGAGATTCGGAGTTTCCTAGGGCTCATGAGGGTATTGTAGGAGATTTATCGAAGGTTTTTCGATAATAGCATCACCTTTTACCAAGTTAACTCGCAAGGAAGTAAAGTTTATTTGGTCGAAGGAATATGAGGAGGGTTTCCAGAAGTTGAAAGAGAGACTCACCTCTGCCTTGGTCTTAGCCATTCCTTTAGGGATAGAGGGGTTCATGATATACAGTGATGCTTCGAAGAAGGGTCTAGGATGTGTGTTAATGCAGCATGGGAAGGTGATTGCCTATGCCTCTAGACAGTTGAAGCCACATAAGGTGAATTATCTAGTCCATGATTTAGAACTTGCGGCTGTAGTGTTTGCCCTATGAGTGTGGAGACATTACCTCTAAGGGACGCAAGTTCATATTTTTACTAGCCATAAGAGCTTGAAGTATTTAATGTCACAGGAAGAGTTAAACATGTGACAAAAAAGATTGTTGGAGTTGATAAAGGATTGCGATTGTGTGATCGATTATCATCCGAGTAAGGCCAATATGGTAGCTGATGTGTTGAGTAAAAAAGGGAAGGCAGTGGTTGATGATTCGAGGAACAAGGAACAAGGGGGTTTAGTATAGTTGAAAATGATGGGTGTGCAGCTGAGTGTAGGCCCAATAAGGTTATTAGTAGCTCAAGTAAAAATTTGATTGATGCTGCGAGATAAAGTCCTATAAGCTCAGCTAACAGATGAAGGGATAAGGAAAATTAAGGAAAAGAAAAGTCGGGGCATAGAGACACCTTTTTCAAATTTTGCCAGAAGGGTTGATGGTCATAAGCAAATAAGTTTACTTGCCCAAGAATAAGATACTGAAAGATGAAATGTTAAAAGAAGCTCATGAATCTCAATTTACAACTCACCCTGGAGCACCAAGATGTATCGGGATCTAAGAGAATATTACAGGTGGCCAAACATGAAGAGAGAAATAGCTGAATATGTGTTAAGATGTGGGGTATGCCAACAAGTGAAGATAGAGCATTAGAGGCTAGTGGGAGAGTTACAATCGCTGCCAATTCCAAAATAGAAATGGGAGAATATAACCATGGACTTTATAATCGAATTACTAAGGAGCAAAAAGGGTAATGATGTTATATGGGTGGTGGTTGATCTACTAACAAAGTCGGCCTTGTTCTTTCCCACAAAAATGATGGATCCCGTGGACAAGTTGGCCAAATTATACGTGAAAGAAGTAATTAGGCTACATGGAGTGCTTCTATCAATTGTGTCGGACCGGGACCTAAAGTTCACCTCAAGATTATGGCCAAGCTTACAACAAGCTTTAGGGACTAAGGTGAACCTGAGCACATCATTCCATCCTTAGACAGATGGTCAGTCAAAGAGGAATATCCAAACACTTGAAGACCTCCTAAGGTTGTGCGTGTTGGAGTTTGGGGAAAGTTGGGAGGATCTGTTGCCATTGGTAGAATTTACATATAATAATAGCTACCAAGCTTCTATTGGTATGGCGTCATATGAAGCCCTTTACAGGAGGAAATGCCATACCCCAATATGTTGGGATGAAGTTGGAGAGAGGGAGCTCTAGGTCCCGAAATAGTACAATTGACGATCGACAAAGTAAGATTAATCAGGCACATAATGAAAGAAGCCAAAGACAAACAAAAAAGTTATTCGGACAATCGAAAGAGACCTCTGGAGTTCCAAGTAGGGGACAAAGCATTCTTAAAAGTGGCACCGTAGAAGGGCATCATTCGGTTTGGAATGAAAGGGAAACTTGCCCAGAGATATATCGGCCCATTTGAAATTGTTGAAAGGATCGGGTCGATTGCTTGTCGATTGCAACTACCTACGTATTTGGATAAAACTCACAATGTGTTTCATGTGTTCTTATTATGAAAAGCAAAGGTGGACCCTTAATAAGTACTACCCCTTGTTCCCATTGAAGTAAAGGAGGATTTAACTCCAGAGACCAAGCTAGTCAGAATCGTGGATCGAAGCAAGGTGTTGGGAAATAAAAGGGTACCTTTAGTAAGAGTGTTATGGAGGAATTCACAGATAGAAGAAGGAAGATGGGAGAGGGAAACAGAGATTAGAGAAAAATACCCTCACCTATTTCCCAAGACAGGTATGTCATTTAAATTTCGAGGATGAAATTCTTATTAGGAAGGGAGAATGTAAAATCCTGAAAAAAAAATTAAAATGTTATTTTTCATATGATAAATAAAAATAATAATTAAGAAATTAAATAGGAAAATATGAAGACGTAAGGAATATGACTCAAATTATAAAGAAAAGGAAAGAATAGGGGCCAATGTATAATTAGGAAGAATGGGGGCTATAAATACCCCATTCATTCCTCTTTCATGGCCGATTGGAAACTAAAGAAAAAGAGGGAAGAGTGCAAATTTTCTTCTTTAAAAGAGAGGGAAAACAAGGGGAATTATGCACAATAACAAGTAGAGAGGATAACCAATAACAAGGATTCTAACAAGGATAAAACAAGTGTAGAATTGAAGAAAAAGAGGGACAAGGGGCCGGCTGCAAGCGTGAGAAGAGGGGCCAAAATATTCAATTTACATAAGCTGAAATTATGAAATTTCCAAAGGTATGGACACTAGACTTTATTTTATAAAACAAGTTAACAATTAAGTAGGAATTATACACAAATTTCAGATTTTATAAATTAGGGTTCTTGAAGGAAAATATGAGGGAAATGCAGAAATTGATAGGAATGAGGTTAGTTAAATTAACATAAGATGCTCTAAACTTGAAAGAAACACACAAAATTGTTAAAGAAAGAAATCATTGACTCCAAACTTAAGTGGCCGACCATGTGAGGATGGAAATGAGGAGGAAAGGGATTCTGAAATTTAGGGTTGATGAACACTTATGGCATGCGTAGAATGTGGACAATGAGTGAGTGTGGTAAGAAAAATCAGCTAGAAAAAAAGAAAGGGGGATCCTTAGTTCCCTTAGACTACGATCGGCCAAGAGCCAAATAAAGGGAAAGAAGAAGAATTATAGTGTGCTATATATGTTTACGCATGAATCAATTATAGTAGAAAACTCACTTAGGAATCATTGATGAATTCTGGACAGATTCATCACTTTTCGGACCTCAAAACCATAAAATTTGGGAAACACCTCTTATGAAAATTATGGCATGAGATGTTAGCTTTCCAACGAATCTAAACTTGCTCAATTTAGAGCTCTAGAGCTCTAGATATAGGTAAATATATTAGGAAAGGTCAAACTGCCACCCCTGCTGGCAGATTTGACGAGAATTAATAAAACGGGACGATTTAGCCGTGATAGGGGAAGAAAATCATTTAAAAATCTTGTAACATCGAACCTTAACACTGGTAGGGGATAAACCACATTCGAAAAGTGAAGTTAATGATGTGTGTAATGATTTAAAACAATGAAATGTAAAGAGTAAATGTTATTATTGTTGCATTGCTATTTACGAAATGGAAACCAGTCGTGAACTAATGTAGTGTACTTGTGAATTCAGGAGGAACCACATGGGGAGTACAACAACAACAACAATAACAAGGGAACGCAAATCGAGCATTGGTCGCAGGTAGGTGTCCCACACCTATAATCTTCTTGGATGATAATAAACTTTGTCCTTAAATTCATGCTAGAAATCATATTCGTGAATATGACTAAAGAAAGGAAAGATATGGTGAAACAGAAATGGATTTGAAATCTGAATTTCGGTCATAGACTCATGGATTTGGAGTTCGGATACGGGTCTATATTATATATATATATATAAAAAACCGACCACCTATGGACTTGATTAGCTGACCTCGAATAGGGGTGACTAATGATGTTAACAAATATTGTTAACATCAGCATGACCTTGATGGAAATATAATGAATGTTAAACTTGATTAACTATTCGTATCAAGAATAGTTAATGATATCGACGAATAATGCTGGTATCAGCAAACCCACAATATCTTGATGAACGTCCTAAGGAGGAAGTTTATGGTGTCAAGAGAACTTGGCATCGGCATTACCGGAAACATCTCCAAGTGTGATGGAGAGCAATTGATTGACTATTTCGGGTTGGAAATAGTTCAATGACATCGGCCGATTAAGATGGTGCCGACATTATTAAGGAATTGATTAGTCGATTCGGGTAAGGGTGATTAATGACACTAATATGAGTTATTAGTGTCGGCAACGACCATATCAGAACTTGGGGCAGATAAGGAAAAGGAATTAATCAGACAAAAATTATTGTGTGATAACCGAAAAGAAAACCACATATAGGTTGTGGAAGGATAGACTTGAGATGTAGTAAAGGAAGCGTCAAATGTTATTTTTCTTTTGCAGATCAACGAAGATTATACCCTATCAAGTGGGTACTTGTATGTGTAGATGCATGTAGTAGTAACTCTCCATTTTTTTGGTTGTATTTTATTTATTTAATATAATTATCCCCTTATTTTGATGTTGCACGTCCTTCTCATTCCCGTCAGGAGTAGTATCCTAAGTGTTTAATTCTGTTGCATGAATTAAGAAATTAGCATTTCCAATTCTTTTGTATGAATTAGGGATTTCATGTTCTTAATTCCTTTTGTATGACTTAGGGTTAGCATCTTTATTTCTTCTGTATGAACCTGGAATGAAATGGATGTTTTTATATTTTTCTTAAAATAATTATATGACTAAAACGATGTTAGTATTCCCTTATATTAATCTTAGATACGTTCAGGATTTTATGCTTGCAATATTAATGTTATTAATCAAGTTTATTGTTATTAGTTTGTGTAGTAAATTATATGTTTGAAATGAATCCGTGGATTTTCAATAAATATTGTGACTAATAATAATTGTGGTGGCAATGCAACATGGATATGCGATGATGATGGAATGAATATGAGATATGTACAGGATGAATTGTCGATAACTTGGGACCTCTCAGTATATGGGAGACTCTACCAAAATTTCGGTAGAAATTTCATTACAGTGTAAATAAATAAATAAAATTTCCATAAAATTCAATAATTTTAATTGTCTTGTCCAATTCTGGAATTGAGAATGTTACACAGTCATCCGCCTATTTAGGTGCAAGTGACCCATATATAGGTTATAGTAGAAAAATATATGTAACAAAACTAGATAAAGAAAAAAAAATACTCAAACTTAAACATGTGCATAGGTGATGTGATCTCAAAATTTTTAGTTGTTGCTTATGGTGTTCTACTTATTCTTTCACAGGGAAGTGAAGTCCTATCATTATACCCCGCTTTCATGTTAAGTGTTAGTTGAGTAATAGCATTATTAGCTACAATGCTCCTATAAGGATCATGGGATTGAGGTGGGTTAGAAGTAAGTATGGAGGACCAATGTATCCTGTGAGAAAATCTAGTGCCTTTACTTTTACTAGTGTGATTAGAAAGATTAACTCCCTCACTCCTACTGGCAAAAGTACCAGCTCCAAAATCTCCTCTAGCAAAAGTAAAAAATCAAGAAAATAAGAGTAGGGTTCCTCAACTTTGTCTCTACACACTAGAGGTTCACCATAAGTAATTCCAATGAAAGAAGAATGTGATGCTAAAGCAGAGAATAAGTAATGACTATTTATAATAGTGATTCTACTGATAACCATTAGAGATTCTCGCATGCTCATGTGAAACATTTAAAAGGTGGACCAAGATTCTCCAACCTTATCATTTACATACCCATGTGAAAGATGTCTTATGATTCCTAACATGTCCTCAGGCTTTATTCCTATAAATGTTGACCATAATATCACTAGCCTTCCTTGTAAGTTCACATTATTCCTTGTATATATCCTTTGTTTCTCTCCTATTATGTATGACATTATGATAAAGTAATTTTTTAACAATACTCTGTTAAAAATTTACTAATTTACTTCAGGGAGCAATTGATAATGATAAGATAAAAGGGGGAACTTGGTTGGGCCTATACCGAACCAAGCCCCCACATTTGATTTGGTCGAGATTCAACACTTAGTTAAGCTAAGGCCCAACCGAGACTCAACACTCAGTCGGGTCAAAGCCCAATCGAGTTTTTTTACCCTTTCCCTTCTTTCTCTTCTTCTTTTCTCCCTTTTTTTAATCTCTTTTTATTATTACAAGCTACAAACCTATTACTACTCTATGTGGAGAGATAATAAGCGGAATAGGGTTGTCATGAAGAGCAAAAAGATTTTTTCTAAATATTATCTAGATTTTTTTTAATGTTTTCAGGTTATAAAATGTCAGGTTTTAATAATAAGAGGATGACTCTCTCAAGATAAGACAAAGAAAAAATATATTTTACTCTCTCAACTTATTATCTTTACATTATTGCTATATAAAACACCCTAAACTGATTTTGGCATTTGAGAGTTTTTTACAGGTAACACCTTCATCCAAACAACTATCACCCAATAGGAAGCTCAAATTCAGTAAAGGTTTTTTCAAGCTTCATTAAAAAAGGACTAGGCAGGCATTTGTTGGGAATAAGGCTCAAACTAGTTGGTTGATTCAATATTTTGTTATAATGAATGCATCAGTACTAGGAGCACTCATTGTATAATGGCCAAAATTTTGTTAAAAAACTCTTTTATATTTATATTTATATTTATATTTATATTCTAATCAGCTAAGCAAAAGAACAACGTGACTAACTAACACACATAATAAAACAACTAAAATGGATGGCAAATTCATTGTAGCCACATTCACATTTTTCTATTCGCCACTACAGTGTAATGACCCTTTTATCTTTCCTAAAAAATTATCTATCTTTAAATTAGGGGCATTTTTATCTTTTCACGGGGCAAATATGTCATTATTGATTTGTTTGGGGGTGTTATTAGTTTTTTCATGTATTAATGAATAGTTAAATAACAAAAAATCCCTTAAAACCAAAAACAACTTACACTGTCGGGTGGGGGTATTTTTCCTTTTTACTTTTTTTTTATGTATAATGGAATTACACACGTGCCTTTGGAACAAAAAAAAAACACATGGAATCAGGGTTACACGGTATTTTTTACCTCAAGTATTTTGTTAATTGTTGGTTTGATCAGGGGTAGTAACACCATTCATCATTTAAATAATATTTTTTTGTTGGAAAAGTTGTTAGTACGTGTCGTGCACGTGCCAACACGTGAGAGACGCTGCTTATTTTGGGCAGCGAGTGCGACGTCTCATGGTGGTTTTAAATGTGCTTCCACCATATCATGTTATTCTTCATCATATCCTCTTCCTTTCTAGGTGGCACGTGTAGGCTTACAGTGGTTGGTTTGTCGTTGATTGACTTTTCTTTCCTGCTTCATTTCTTGCTCCTACCCCGAAGAGTTATGGTCCACATTATTATTAGTCATTCAAATTCAATCCTTTTGGTTTTGATTTTGATTTTTGATTTTTTTCCTTTTCCTTTTTGCTAAACTTTTATTTGTTTTCAATTTAATCATTCAATTCTGATGTGTAATATATGATGTTGCTTTGTTGTTGGCCTGTCACTACTCATATTGCATGCCTTGGACAATAGAAGATCTACTGAAGTTTGCTTCTACTCATAGTGACTTTAGGCATCGGAGGAACTACTGCTCACGATGCAAATAACTTGGTGAGAGGAGTTATTCTTGCGTAGGAAAGTAAGGAGTGAAAGGGTCGTGGGTCTAAGATGAAATTTGTTGGTGTTGTTGGTGCAACTAATCTGTGTTAATAAAGGGTTAACTTGTTGGGTTGTTGATGGCTGGTTAAGGAGCAAAGCTACCGGCCTTGATGGGTTGTTTACGGTGGAGAAGAAAGATGGACGTTGGTGTATGAAAGCTTTGGTTGAAAACAGAGGTTGCTTGTCAAAAGGGGTCTATTAAAAAATAGAGAAGCACCTAAAATGGAAAGTATGTGGTGGTGGCTATCAAGAGAAGGTCACAGTGTTGTCTTGGGTGGTGGAGTTCCTAGTTTCTACAGGTGGTGGTTTGATGAGAGGAAATGGTAAGAAGGGTAGTTTGAGAGATGGTATCTTAAGTTAGGTTTTTGTGGGATTTTTATAGGAGAAACAAGAAGGTTCTAGGGTTTATGGGTTGATGGGATCTTGACCTTTAATATTAAGGAATAAATCTCAAACATTCATTGAAGTTAAGAACAAAAGTTTGTCCTGCTTTGAATTTGACAAAGGGGGGACATAAGGTTATTTTTGCAAGTAGAGTAGTGTTGAGTAATGTTTTTGAGAGAGAATCTACAAGTGTTTTTAGTGCAATAAGAGCTGGAATTTTAGCTTAGAGTGAAGTATAAGTACCAAGATGTAAGTTGGTATGTGATTTGTGTATTTTGGTGAAGAGGTGATGGAGAAATTAAGGCTGAAATGTGGATGCTTAGACATCCTTTTCTTTTGTTTTTTAGAAGACAATGAATAGTAAAATTACAGTATTTTTCAATTTGGTCTCTGAGCCTTTGAAACTTTGCAATAGAGCTCCCAATCAATCATAATATTTTGGATTCCTTGCAATTTCATCCTTGGCCTTCTTCAATTGAACCTTTAAATTTTAGTATTTTTTACAATGTGGTTCTTGGTTTTAAATTTATTTTAATTAAGCCCATAATTAAACAAATTAGCCTTTGAAAGTTTTAATTGTGTTTCTAATCTTCCAATCTTTGTGAATTGATTTGAATTAGACCTTTAAATTTGATTTTTCTTTAATTAAGTCTTTGATTAAATAAAAAAACCCATTAGAAGTTTAATTAAGTTCTTAAACTAAATTAATTCTTTCAATTTTTGCCTAATTGACTTTAAACTTAGTTTTTATTTCAATCAAGTCTTTAATTAAATCAATTAAACCTGTTCGAAGTTTAATTAAGTCCTTAAACTTAATAATTCTTCTAATTTTGGATTTTAACCTCAACTTTCTTTCCGTTAAGTCTTTCTTCAACTTGTCTTGTCAAAATATCACAATCTGAGTATTCTTCTACCTTTTTGACATGTTGCAACTCAAAAATTTATCTCCTCGTGTCTTGAAAATATTTTTTGATTTTTAATTTCTGATTTTTTTGTATTTTTGAATAAAAAGTATATTTTATAAAATAATTCTTAGGGATCCAAAATTAGGTTATGACAAATTTGATAGATTAAAAAATAATATGGGGTAAAATTGAAAAGCATTTATAACTTTGTAGCTTATTCTAAAATAAAAAAAAAATCATAATCAAAATGATAGGGACCAGAGAAGGAAAAAGAAATTGAAGGGGTTGTTTTAAAATTTTGCAAGGGAGAGCACAAAATCTTAGGAGGAGAGAGAGAGAAGAAGAAGGAAAAAAAAGAGAAATGGTCATCAACGCCAAACCAGAGGCGCTTTTGGTACACACGCTCACCATTGTGTAAAGGCAGCAAGATATTCGAAATGCTGCCTCAGAAGGTGGCGTGGTGTGTGGTAGTTGGACGACCCCACATGCGTTGCTTGAATAACGCAGGGGCTGTTCACACATTTAAGACTGATTTTTTTATGTACCTTATAGAGCTTTGTTTGATATGGAAGCCCTTACCCTAAACCAAAATAGCTTGATCTGACTGAACTTGCTCTAATGGAAGAATTCTATTAATATAAAATTTCTTGGTATGAGTTTAACAAGCATTCCCTTATAGCCTGAATCACGTGAAAGCTAGCCCTCCTCAATCCTAGTCGTATTTGATTTAGAATTCTTCTCCCCCTCGGCGAAACCACCTTAATGGAATTCCGGCTTTGTTAAAAGCACATGCCAATAAGTTGTTTTAAAATAATATTTAATATATGCCAATTACAATAATACTTTTAAGCAACGTCCAAAACTACAACAAAACCAATATAAAATGATCAAGAAACTCTTATGAGAGTGTCATAACCTAATTTTTGATCATTTTTATTTTTATTATTATTTATCCATTTTATTGAAAAGGATAAAAACAAATAAATAATAATAATGATGGAAAAACAAGTAAAATGAAATAAATGAAGAATGAATTAAAATTTGGGTTAAGGGCAAAATGATTGAAAGTTTTGGGGTTTAATTAAACTT
>Ga0325403_1006175_pt1 | contig 11376 bp, 13 predicted proteins | sample PopdelMetagenome_19_FD_205665 | JGI IMG/M metagenome (GOLD analysis project Ga0325403, IMG submission 205665) | Populus deltoides microbial communities from Bellville, Georgia, United States - Xylem-PdKOR-R4 | ecosystem: Host-associated > Plants > Phyllosphere > Stem > Wood/Secondary xylem...
ACGGCGACCAGGTCGGCGGCGCGGAACCACTGCGGGAGCTCCTCGCGCGGCGCGGGCGGCTCGAACCTGACGACGTCGGGCACCCCGGGCACCCCGGCCAGGCCCAGCCGGTGGGCGAGGGCCACGAGGTCGTACTCGCCGCGCGCCGCGGGCCCGGCCCCCGACAGGCCTCCGACGACCGGCACCACCAGGCGGTGCCGCAGGTCCGGCCCGCCCCGTCGCAGCAGCTCCGCGGCCGCGCGCAGCAGCACGTCAGGGGCCTTCAGCGGCTGGACCCGCCCGGCGAAGAGCAGGACGACGGCGTCGGGGGGCAGCCCCAGCGCCCGGCGCGCCGCGGCGCGGCCGCCGTCGGGCCCCGGCCCCGGGGAGAACCGCTCCAGGTCGACCCCGGGCGGGACGACGTCGACGCGCTCGGGGTCGGCGCCGCACAGGGAGACCAGCTCGCGGGCCTCCTCGGCGGTGTTGGCGACGAGCCGGTCGGCCGCCGCGACCACCTGGTCCTCGCCGATGACGCGGGCGCGGGGCTCGGGGACGTCGCCCTCGGCGAGGTGGGCGTTCTTGACCCGCGCCAGGGTGTGGGAGGAGTGCACCAGCGGTACCCCCCACCGGTCGGCGGCGAGGTCGCCGACCTGGCCCGAGAGCCAGTAGTGGGAGTGGACGACGTCGTACCAGCCCGGCTCGTGGCGGGCCTCCGTGCGCAGCACCCCGGCGGCGAAGGCGCACATCTGGGCGGGCAGGTCCTCCTTGGCCAGGCCCTCGAAGGGCCCGGAGGCGACGTGGCGCACCAGGACGCCGGGAGCCAGCTCGACCACCGGCGGGGCGTCCGAGGAGCGCGCCCGGGTGAAGACCTCCACCTCGGTGCCGCGGCGGGCCAGCTCGGTGGCCAGCTCGACGACGTAGACGTTCATGCCGCCGGCGTCACCGGTGCCGGGCTGGTCGATCGGGGAGGTGTGCATGCTCACCATCGCCACCCGGCGGGGCCGCCAGCCTCCGCCGAGGGGCGGGCGCTGGCGGGCGCGGCGGAGCGGCACGGCGAGACGGTAGCCCGCCCGGCGGCCCGCTGCCGAGCGCGGACCGCCGCACGGGGGACGCTCCGGGAGGATGGGCGGCGCCATGGCCCCCTCGCGCAGCTCCCGCCCGGTGGGGCGGCCCACCCGCGGCACCACCGGGACCAACCGGCTGCGCCGCATCGACAGGTGGGCCACCGGGCCCGCGGCCGGGCTGCTGCGCTCGGCCGACGACCCGCTCGTGGTCGACCTCGGCTACGGGGCCTCGGCCGCCACGACGGTCGAGGCGGCGGCGCGGCTGCGGCGGGTGCGGTCCGACGTCGAGGTGGTGGGGCTGGAGATCGACCCCGCCCGCGTGGCGCTGGCCCGGGCCGCGCTGGAGCGGCTCCCGGCCGGCGCGGCGGCGGGGGTGCGCTTCGAGCTCGGCGGGTTCGAGCTCGGTGGCCCCGCGGTGCTCGCGGGGCGCCGCCCCGTGCTGGTGCGGGCCGCCAACGTGCTGCGGCAGTACCCGGTCGAGGAGGTCGCGGGGGCCTGGGCGCTGGTGGCCGGACGGCTCGCGCCCGGCGGCGTGCTGGTGGACGCCACCTGCGACGAGGTCGGACGGCGGGCGGCGTGGCTGGTGGTCGGCGACGACGGCGCGCCCCGCTCGCTGGTGCTCTCGCTGCGCCTCGCGGGCCTGGAGCGCCCGGGGGCGGTGGCCGAGCGGCTGCCGAAGGCGCTCATCGAGCGCAACGTCCCCGGCGAGCCGGTGCACGCCTACCTCGCGGCCCTGGACGCCGCGTGGGCGCGGCAGGCGCCGCTGGCGGTCTTCGGGGCCCGTCAGCGGTTCGCGGCGGCCTGCGCGGAGGTCGCCGCGCAGGGCTGGCCGGTGCGCGGACGCCCGGCGCGGTGGCGCCTGGGCGAGGTGGCCGTCGACGCGGGCGCCGTCGGCCTCTGACTCACCAGCCGCCGTAGGGGCCGCTGGAGGTGCGGCCGCCGGGGCCCTGGACGGACTGCAGCGCGGGCTTCACACCGACCAGGAAGTAGGCGCAGGCGGCCACGGCGATGATGCTGAGGAAGCCGAGCGGGTTCCTCATGAGGAAGACGAAGCCGATCGCCGTCGCCACGGCGGTGATGGTCACCCACAGGGGCTTGGTCTGCTTGCCGGCGGCGGGGTATGAAGCCGCGCTGAAGCGGATGGCGCTGATGAGCGCCCACGCCTCGAGGCCGAGCGCACCGATGCCGAGCGCGAGGAAGACGATGCCCTGACCGGCGCTGATGAGGTCCACCCGACGATCGTAGGCGGCGGACCCGCGCTGTCAGGGCTGGGCGCGCGTGTCGAGCAGGATCGTGACCGGGCCGTCGTTGACCAGCTCCACGGCCATGTCGGCACCGAAGACCCCGGTGCCCACCCGCAGGCCGCGGGCGCGCAGGTCGTCGACCACGGCGGCCACGAGCGGCTCGGCGACGTCGCCGCGGGCGGCTGCCGACCACGACGGCCTCCGCCCCCTGCGGGTGTCGGCGAGCAGCGTGAACTGGCTGACGACGACGACGGGCGCCCCCGCCTCGAGCGCCGACCTGTCGTCGCGCAGGACCCGCAGGTCCGCCACCTTGCGGGCCACCTGGGCGGCGTCGGCGGGGCCGTCGTCGAGGCCCACGCCCACGAGCACCACCAGGCCGGGGCCGTCGAGCTCGGCGACCACCTCGCCGCCGACCACCACGCGGCCGGAGGCGGCCCGCTGGACGACGGCCCTCACAGCAGGCCCTCGGGCAGCGAGCGGTGTCCCTCCTGCGGGGGGCGGGGCAGCGGGTCGGGCAGGAGCGCGGTGACCGCACCCACCGGGCGGCCGTGGCCGAGGACCGGCTCGCGGCCCAGCTCGGCCAGCACGGGAGCGTCGACGCCCAGGGCGCGCAGCACCGCGGCCAGGACCACCGCCCGGGGGCGGGAGGCGCCGTCGAGCACCTTGAGGGCCACGCCGCGCCCGTCGGGCAGGCCCGCGGCGTACACGCCCTCGGCCCCGTCCTTGGCCACCAGGCCGGGCACGCCCGCCATGAGCCGGGTCACGTCGCGGCCGGTGCCGCCGACCATCTCCGGGTGGCGGCTCATGGCCCGCGCCACCGCCGCCTCGGGCGCCCACGGGGCGCGCTCGGGTGCGCCGGCGATGCGCCCGAAGGCGCGGGCCAGGCCCACCAGGGGCAGCGAGTGGAGCGGGGCGCCGCACCCGTCGACCGTCGTCAGGTTGTGGGCGCTCCGGGACAGGTCCGCGACGGTCGAGCGCACCTGCCGCTGGAGCGGGTGCCCCACGTCGAGGTAGCCGCCGGTGTCCCAGCCGGCCGCGACGCAGGCCGCCAGCATCGCGGCGTGCTTGCCCGAGCAGTTCTGCACCAGCGCCTGCGGCCCCCTGCCGGCGGCGCGCCAGGCGACCGCCTGCTCGGGGTCGTAGGGCACGTCCGGGGTGTTCTGCAGCGCCGATGTCGGCAGGCCCGCGCTCCCGAGGACGCGCAGCACCCCGTCGAGGTGCTGCTGCTCCCCGGAGTGGCTGGCGCAGGCCAGGGCGAGCAGCGCCACCTCGTCGTCGGGGGCGTCCTCGCCCACCCCGAGCCGCAGGCCCGCCTGCAGGCAGGCGACGGCCTGGAGCGGCTTGAGCGAGGAGCGCGGCCAGACCCGGGCCCGCGGGTCGCCGACGGCGGCCTCCACCTCGCCGTCGGGCCCGGTGACCACCAGGTGGCCGAGGTGCACCGACTCGACGAGGGGGCCGCGGACGACGGCGGCCAGCGGCACCGCGCGGCCCGCCAGGGACAGGTCCATCGGGGTTCCCGCTGCGCCGGTGCTCATCCCCGCAGCATCGCGCAGCCCTCCGGAGGGGGTCTTGCGGGTCCCTCTCCGGCAGCGGCGGACGTCCCCGCGGGGTGGACGCCGCTGCGGGCGGTGACGGACGGGCCGGGGTGGGGGAGAGTGGGTCCGTGACGACAGCGGCGGTGCGACCGCGGGGACTGGTGGCCGTCGCCTCGGTCGCGTCCGTCGCCGCGCTCGTGGCGGTGCTGGTGACCGTGGTGGTCCTGGCGCCCGAGGGCGCCTCGGTGGCCGTCGTCGGCGCGGTGCAGGTGCTCGGCCTCGTCGCGGCCGTGGCCGGGGTGGTGCACCGCCGGCCCGCGCGGCCGGTGGTCTGGGCCTCCCTCCTCGCCGCCGCCGCGCTCTACAGCCTCGCCTGGTGGTTCCTCGTGGCCGATGCGGGCTCGTGGGCGGTGGCGGCCACCTGCACCGCCGCCTTCCTGGCGCTGGGGCGGGCGGTGGTCGCCGTCGGGCGCCAGCCCGAGCGCGACGCGCTGGTCGACGCCGTCGACGTCGCGCTGCTCGCCATCGCGGCGGCCTCGGCGTCGCTCGCGCTCGTGTCCGCGCTGCACAGCGGGGCGCAGCCCGGCACCTCCACCGCAGAGACGTGGCTCGCGGCCCAGGCCGCCGCAGCCGTCGTCTTCGCGGCGGCCGCCGCCTGGTCGGTCGTCACCGGACGGGCCCGCCACGGCGCCATGCGCTGGCTCCTGGCCACCGCCGGCAGCCTCGTCGTGTGGCTCCTGCTCACCCTGGGCGCGGCCCTCGGCCCGGGCTACCGGCCCGGCTCGGCCGTCGACGCCGCGCTCGTCCCGGCGTGGACCGCGCTGGCGGCCGCGGCCTGGGCGCCGTCGATGCGCGCGGTGGGGCGCGCGGCGGCCCCGACCAGCCGCCGCTTCCCCGGCACCCTGGCGGTGCTGGGCGCCGCGGTGACGCTCGTGGTGCTGCCCGCCCTCGCCCGCTACAGCGACGCCGAGGAGCCCGTCCCCGCCGTCACCGCCGCCTCGGCGGCGACGGTCGCGCTGCTGGTGGTGCGGCAGGTCCTCGCCACCCGCAGCGCGCGCCGCGCCGGCGGCGTCGACGCCCTCACCGGGCTGGGCACGCGCCGCACCCTGGTGCAGGCGCTGGCGGCCCGGCTGTCCGAGCCGACGAGCCCGCCCGCCCTGCTGTGCGTGGTCGACCTGGAGTCGTTCGCCGACGTCAACGCCACCCGCGGCCACGCCGCCGGTGACCGCGCGCTCGCGGCGGTCGCCGCGCAGCTGTCCGCGGCCGCCCCCGCCGGGGCCCGCACCTACCGGATCAGCGGTGACGGCTTCGCCGTGCTCGCGCCGCTGCCGCCCACCGGCGCGGACGCCCCCTCCACCGGCGACGGCGCGGCGGTCGCGCCCTCCTGGGTCGCGCGGCGCCTCCTCGAGGCCCTCGCCGTGCCCGTCGAGGTGCCCGGGGGCGAGGTCCGGCTCAGCGGCCGCGTCGGCGAGGTGGTGCTCCCCCCGCTGCCCGCGGCGGACCCCGACGACGCCCTCGCCGTCTCGATGGCGGCCACCGCGCAGCTCGGCGACGCCGAGCTCGCCCTCGGGGAGGCCGCGCGGCGGCGCCTCCCGGTGGTCACCGCCACCCCCCACATGCTCCAGGCGCGGCACGAGGAGCGGGCCCTCGCGGCCCGGCTGCCCTCGGCGCTCGCCGGCGGCGAGGTGGTGCCGCACTACCAGCCGATCGCCCGGCTCGGGGCGTGCGTCGCGGACGACCGCGTCAGCGGCTACGAGGCGCTGGCGCGCTGGCAGCACCCCGAGCGCGGCACCCTCGGCGCCGACCGGCTGGTGCCGCTCGCCGAGCGCCTCGGCGTGGTGCGCGACGTCGACGAGGCCGTGCTGCGCGTGGCGCTCGCCGACTGCGCCCGATGGCGCTCCCAGGGCGCCCTCGACCGCACGGTGTCGGTCAACGCGTCCGCGAGCACGCTCCTGCGCCAGGACCTGCCCGCCGTCGTCCTGGGCTGCCTGGAGCGCGCCGGGCTCCCCGGCAGCGCACTGGTCCTGGAGATCACCGAGGGCTCGTGGCTGTCCGACCGGGAGCGCATCGCCGAGCGCCTCCACCTGCTCCGCGAGGAGGGCGTGCGCGTCGCCGTCGACGACTTCGGCACCGGCTACGCCTCGCTCGACTACCTCGTGAGCTTCCCCGTCGACTCGCTCAAGGTCGACAGGTCGCTGGTGCAGCGGATCGCGGAGCCGGCCTGCGCCCGGCTGCTGCGCGGCGTCGTCGACATCGCCCGCGACCTGGACGTCCTCGCCCTGGCGGAGGGGGTCGGCACCGCCGACCAGGTGGAGCGGGCGCGCGCCCTGGGCTTCGGCGCCGTGCAGGGCGTGGCGCTGGGGGCGGCGGTGCCGGCGTCGTCGGTACCGGTGCCCGCGGCGGCGCCCCCGCTGGCCGGGACCGCCTGGTGAGCCCGCAGCGCACGGGTGACGAGCAGCGCGAGACGCTCCTGGCGGAGCAGGAGCACCAGGCCGACCTCGTCCGCCGCGCCGCCTCCGACCCCCTCACCGGCCTGGCCAACCGCTCCGAGCTGCGCCAGCGCCTGGCCCACCACCTCGGGGAGGGCGGCGGGTCCGCTGCCGTCCTCTACCTCGACCTCGACGGCTTCAAGCAGGTCAACGACTCCCTCGGTCACGCCGCCGGGGACGAGCTGCTGGTGGCGGTGGCGGGGCGCCTGCGCCAGCAGGTGCGCACGAGCGACGTCGTGGCCCGGCTGGGCGGTGACGAGTTCGTCGTCGCCCTGCTCGACGACGACGCCTCGACCGCCGAGCGCGTCGGTCACGAGGTGGCCCACCGGGTGCTGGCCGCCCTCCGCGACCCGGTGCACGCCCGCGGCCGCACCGTGCGGGTGAGCGCGAGCATCGGGGTGGCCGTGGCCGACGCCCGCCGCGGGGAGCGCGGCGCGCACGACGACGGGTCGGCCGTCGACCCGTCGCCGGCGACGGCGGGGGCGGGGGCGGCAGGGCGGTCCAGCGGCGACGCCGTGCTCGCTGACGCCGACGCGGCCCTGTACCAGCGCAAGGCCCACGGCCGCGACGGCGTGACGTGGTTCGACGACGCCCTGCGCGACGCGGTGAGGGCCCGTGACCGGCTGGAGGTCGACCTGCGCTCGGCGACCGGCCGGGGGCAGCTGTCGCTGGACTACCAGCCCGTCCTCGACCTGGGCACCGGGGCGGTCGAGGAGGTGGAGGCGCTGCTGCGCTGGGACCACCCCCAGCGGGGTCGGCTGGGGGCGGGCGAGCCGGTGGCCGTGGCCGAGCGCAGCGGCCTGATCGCCGACGTCGGCGCGTGGGTGCTCACCGCCGCCGTCCGCGACGCCGCCGACCTGTGGGGCCACCGCGAGCCCTTCACGACCTGGGTGAACGTCTCGGCCCTGCAGCTGGTGGAGCAGGGCTTCACCGACGGCCTGCTCCACCAGCTCGCGCGGGCGGGCCTGGCGCCGTGGCGCTTCGGGGTGGAGGTCACCGAGCGCGCGCTGAGCGCGGGCGGCCTGGTGGAGCAGGAGCTGGTGCGCCTGTCGGCCAGCGGCATCAAGGTGGCCGTCGACGACTTCGGCGCCGGGTCCAGCTCGCTGGCGCAGCTCTCGCACTTCCCGGTCGACGTGCTGAAGGTCGACAGGTCCTTCACGACGGCGGCGCTGTCGCGGCGGGGCCAGGCCGTGCTCAGCGGCCTGGTGACGCTCGGGCACGCCATCGGCGCCCGGGTCGTGGGCGAGGGCGTGGAGACCGCCGACCAGCTCCGGGCCCTGCAGCGGGCGGGCTGCGACGCCGCCCAGGGGCACCTGCTGCTGCGGCCGGGCCCACCGAGCGGCGCCCTGGCCCGCGTGCTGGCGCACGACGAGCGCGGCAGGGTCACCCCACGCGCAGGCGGCGGCCCAGCTCCTCGGTGAGGCGACCCTCGACCTGCTGCACCTTGCGGCGGGTGGTCGACAGGCGGCTCTCGATGCCCCTCAGGTGGGCGATCGTGTCGGCCAGCTCGGCGTCGCCGAGCTCGGCCGGGCCGCTGGTGCGCACGTCGGCGACGGCGAGCTCGGCCTCGCGGCGGTGCTCCCCCACGCGGCTCGGCTCCACCGACAGGAACCGGCCGATGCCGCGCGTGGAGCGGCTGTCGTCGGCCAGGATGCGCGAGAGGGCCTCGGCGAGCTCGGCGTCGCTGCGGGCCGCGCCGCGGCCGGGGGCCGGGCGCTCGCCGCTGCGGTGGGCCCGCTCGGCCTCGAGCAGGTCGAGGCGGCCCTGCAGCAGCCTGCGGGTGTAGGAGAGGTCGGCCTCCTCCTGCTGCGCGTCGTCGCGCCGCGCCCGCAGGACGGCGTCGTCCAGGCCGGTGAGGTCGTCGGTGTAGGCCGGGTCGAGCACGTGGTCGAGCCGTCGCCGCCCACCGGGGCGGTAGTCCAGCGTCATGCACCGAGGGTAGCCGCGGGCACCCCCCGTCGTCCGGCTCTCGGCGCGGCGCGCCCGGTGGCGGCGGGGTCACGACCCGGTCGCGACCGGGTCGCGCTCCCGCGTGGCGCCGCAGCGCGGGCCCCGGACGGGCGCACGCTTCGACGATGACTCCGTGGCAGCGTGGCCCCGAGCAGGTGCCGGGTGACCTCTACCTCGATCCGACCATCCCCGACGGCGAGCGGGTGGCGGTCTCGTGCGGCCCCTGGTCCGCCGAGGCGACCCACGTGTGGACCGGTGGCGGGTGGGCGCGGCTGCTCACCGCACCGGTGCAGCTGGTTCCGGGGGCGAGCCCCCTGGTCAGCGCGCTCGGGGCGCCCGAGGTGCAGACCCCGCTGCTCGCGTCCTGAGCGTCCACCGACCGGTGGGGCTCAGGGGACCCTGCGCAGCCGCGCGGACAGGCGGGGGTGGAGCGGCTCGGTGGAGCTGGCGACGTCGAGCACCCAGAGCAGGTCTCCCTCGACCTGGCCGAAGGTGCGCTTGGCCGCGGTGTAGTCACCGGCGCTCGCCGTGCGCACGACGGCGTCGGTGACCATCTCGACGCGCGTGCCCAGGACCCTGCCGACGAGCACCTCGACGACCCCGGTGGGGTGGGCGAGCACCAGCTCGACGTCGACCCCGGGCGTGCGCGGGTCGGACTGCTCCGCGGCCGTGCGCCAGTAGCCCGACTCGGTGTCGAGGGGCTCGGTGCGCGTGCCGTCGGGGTCCAGGCGCCACACCTGGGAGGTCCAGGACAGGAAGCCGCGGGGGTCGGCGACGACCTCCACCTCCTGGCCGACCTGGGCCTCACCGGCCTCGGGCGAGGCGATGACGCCGGCGCCCTCCCAGCGGCCCACCAGCCAGCTCAGGGGGACCAGCGAGGCGGGCAGGGACGCGTCGATCTCGAGGGGCACCGTCACGCCTCCGCTCAGCGCTGGCCCTTGAAGAGCCTGAAGACCACGTAGAAGGAGAACCAGCCGATCACGAGGCTGCTCAGGACGAGCAGGCACAGGTAGAAGATCTCGAGGGCCTGGATGCTCACCCCTGGACCCTACCGCCGCGCACCGCCGCGGCCCCGCCCCCGCGGGCGGGGCGGGGTGCGACGTGCGACACGTCCGGACCGGCGCCCGACGTCCCCCACCCAGCGTGACTGCGTACGTACTCTCGGCGAGGGACGCCCGCTCGGGGGGTCAGGAGGTGGGGGACAGGTGGACGTGCTCGTGGTCCTGGGGGCCTGGGCCGGCGGCTCGGTCGTCGTCAGCCTGGCGGTGGGCACCGCCGTCGCCCGCGCCGACCGGCGCACCCGCGCCTCGGCGGCCCCGAGCGGGAGCCGCACCCCGCGGCCGGCGACCCCGGCCCACGTGCTGGCCCTGCTGCCGCGCCCGCGCGCCGCTGCGACCGAGGGCGTCGACGGCCTCCTCCGCACCCCCTGACCCGCTCGACCCCCGTCGCCCGCGCCGCCGCCGGCCTCAGGGCTGCGGGCGGCGCGGGCTCCCGAGCACCGGGCGCGCGTGCGCCGGCGCCGCGTCCGGGTCGACGACCGCCTCCTGCGCCGCGGCCACACCACCCGCGCTCAGGCGCGCCTCGAGGGGCGTGCTGCGCCGGACGAGGGCCAGCGCCACGGGACCGAGCTCGTGGTGGCGCGCGGCGCTGGTGAGCCGGCCCACCACGCGGCCGCTGTCGACGTCGACGACGTCCGACCCGGGCGCCGGGAGCGCCGCGCCCGAGCCGTCGAGGTGCAGCGCCACGAGCCGCCGCGGCGGACGGCCGAGGTTGTGCACCTTCGCGACGGTCTCCTGGCCCCGGTAGCAGCCCTTGGACAGGTGCACCGCCGTGCGCAGCCAGTCGAGCTCGTGCGGGATGGTGCGGTCGTCGGTCTCCGCGCCCAGCCGCGGGCGCCAGGCCGCCACCCGCAGCGCCTCGGCGGCCCAGGTGCCGGCGAGCGGGCGGTCGGCCACGAAGGCCTCCAGCTCAGCGCGGGGCACCAGCACCTCGCGCCAGGGGCGGTCGGCTCCGGGGTGGTCGGCGTCGGCGGGGCCGTAGCGGGCGGAGACCGGCCCGGTGCGCGGCCACGGGTCGACCCAGGCCAGCGGCTCGCCCGGCAGGGACTCGCGCGCCACGGGCTCGCCGACCACGGCGACGGCGTCGGTGGCGTCGGTGACCTCCACGCGCAGCGTGAAGCGCATCGAGTCGAGCCACGCCGCCGCCGAGGGCCCCTCGGCACCCTCGAGCACCAGCCACGCGGCCTCGCCGTCGTCCACGACGTGCAGGGCGTGCTCGACCCGGCCCTCGGGGCTGAGCAGCAGCGACTCCACCGAGGTGCGGGGCGGCAGGTCGACCAGGCGCTGGCTGGTGAGGGAGTCGAGCCAGCGCAGCCGGTCGGCCCCGGAGACCCGCAGCACGCTCCGGTGCGACAGGTCGACCACGGCCAGGCCCTGCTCGAGCATCCGCTGCTCGCGCACCGGGTCTCCGTAGTGCCAGGCCACGCCGGCGTCGGGGCCCTCGGCCTCGACGGCTCCGGGGCGGCCCAGGAGGGGGCTGGCGGGGCGGCGCGCTGGCTCGGTCACGGGCTCGGTCACGCCGGGTGCAGCGCTCGCGCGTCGCCGGTGCTTCCCGGCAGCTCCGGGCAGCAGCCCGGGCGGCGGCCTCAGGCCGTGCGGCGGGTGGTGTCGGCGGAGCCGGGGGCGGCGGCCACCGGGGCCGCGGCGTGCTCCCGGGCCGACGGGTCGACCGCCAGCTGCACCAGGCGGAACAGCACGAAGGCAGCCAGGAGCAGCAGCACCACGGGCAGGAGGTCCATGCCCCGACGGTCGCAGATGGACGGCTGCGGGACCCGGCGACACGCCGCGGCGCCGGACGCCAGGGGCAGCCGGACCTCAGGAGAGCAGCAGCGGCGCGAGCAGACCCGCGACGGCGCCGGCGGCGGCGACCGGTGCGGCACCGCGACCGAGCGCCGGGAGGCGGCGCGAGGCCGGGGCCAGGGGCGCCAGCAGCACCGCCACGAGCACCACCACGGCGGCCGTGGCGAGCCCCACCTCGGCCCCCGCGAGCGCTGCACCGCCCGCGGCGGCGGCTCCCAGGGCGCCCGCCGCGGCGCCGGCGACGAGGCCGGCGCCGC
>Ga0325403_1006176_pt1 | contig 11375 bp, 10 predicted proteins | sample PopdelMetagenome_19_FD_205665 | JGI IMG/M metagenome (GOLD analysis project Ga0325403, IMG submission 205665) | Populus deltoides microbial communities from Bellville, Georgia, United States - Xylem-PdKOR-R4 | ecosystem: Host-associated > Plants > Phyllosphere > Stem > Wood/Secondary xylem...
CTTAAAAAAGGACTTTTGCAGGTATTCAAAGGAACTCATCAAGAAAATTTACCTTATCAGTAAAGAAATGAACTATTTACAAAGACACTTAACTAGAAAAACTTATCCTACAAATACTTCTAATTTTAACACCTCATCACAAGGTTGTGCCTTCCACGATATTAGTAAACATTAAACTAGCTTATGTACCCTATTGTTTATGCCAATCACGTATAAATAATTTGTATTTTCCATTAAATATTTGAACTAATTTCTGGTTAGAAACGGTTGAGTTCTCATTATTGATAATTTTTTTAATTTTATTCCTTTTCATGGTAGCCCAATTATCTATTCCCTCGTGAGTTTTTGTAACACTTGAATCTATTGTAGAATTGCATAATTCATATAGACAACTGAGTGTTCCTTTGTCTATAAAATTTATTCAATTTAAGCACACGAGTATTTATTTAGACTCCACCTCTCTTAATCCTAGTAGTACAATTAGATGCTTGATAACTGTTGTGTCAAACCTTTCAAGTGTGTTTGATAGTGTGGTTGCGGATACTTTTCAAATAATTTTTCGTACCAAAATGCATGTAAATGATGTTTTTTTTATTTTTTAAAAATTATTTTTGACATCAGCACGTCAAAACGATCTAAAACATACAAATCATATTAATTTTTTTTAAAAAAATTTAAATTTTTTAAAAACACAATCGCAGCCACATTCCCAAACATGCTCTTCATATTTACCATTGAAAACCACGTGTACATCTGTTCTACTGAAGCGCACATAACATGATTGAAAATGTTTTTTTTAATAACCAAATAGCTTATATTTACAATGTCGAGTAATTAATAACCGATATTTTTTGTTATTTATTTATTATTATTTTTTTTATATTTATTAACTTAAATAAAAAAATTAATAATGAAATTAGTTTGGGCTAAAATCAAACCAAAAACTCCCCAATGCTCCAAATCCCTTGTTCAATTTATAAAAAAATCCCTGCGCAAATAACTTGTAGAAATGGTTGAAAACAAAACGGGCGCGGGGTAATTTTTTAATGGAGAAAAAAACACGCGTACCCAGAAATAATCACCATAACGTTTGACACGACGTCGTTATCAACAATCCTTTATTCCTTCATCCAGGCCAAAAACCTAAGCTCCTCCCTATCTTCTTACTCCCCGTTTTCCTCTACCAGCTGTTCGATCATACTCTTAAAAAGAAACAAACCCATGGGAAAGAGAGGAGGAGGGGGAGTCAGCAAAAAGCCACCACCGAACACGCTAACAGCCTCTAACAAGTCTTTCGCACTGAGTGCAAAAGGCGGAAATCACAATCCCAGGTCATTATTGAGACTTGAACACTTGCAGAATCTTGCATCATGGGCTACTGTAGAAGCTTCAATCCCTTCTCTTGCTGCCTTTTTTGGGCGTCAGTTTGCGTCTTCTGCAGAGGCTTTGGGTGTCCCACTTGACCCTTCTGCTCTGTTTCAGTGTCAGAGGTTAGTGTTAAACGTCAGAGCTTGATTGTGTTGGCAAAACGGTTTCTTAGACTTTTATGTTTTATGTTTCTGTTTCTTGTGTGTTTTAATATGGGTTCAACGCAATTGTTTTTACTTGAATGGTTGAATTACAAGTTTGCTGATGAATTCGCGCTGGCTTAAGCTGAAGAAATTACACTGCTTAGTAGGTTGTGAAATATTGTTAGCTTTTCAAGTCATCGAGCAAACATTTGAATACGAAATAGGCTAGAGATTGGATTTTTTTTCACTAGTTTCACACTATGGTTGCAGAGCAGTCTGCTTCTATGGTGCTTATTTTTGCCATTGCAATGGATATTGACTTCCTCGTTTGTTAGCAGCGTTATTCAATTACTTTTGACTCGAATTTCTGCTTGTATGAAAATGGCGTTCTACTTGAATGCATAATCTTTCAACAGTGGTCTCTAGTTGAACGCATAATCTTACAAATGTGGTTTAGCTGGTCCAGCTGAGCTTATTTGCTTGACACCCCCTCCCCCCCACCTTTTTTTTTTTTGTTGAAATTCAATCTTGTCATGATCAGTAGGATTTTTTCATCCTAATTGGATATCCTTTGTTCGCAGGTGCGAGACATTTCTTCGACCTGGCTTTAACTGCACAACACAAATTGAAAAGAATCAACGAAAGGCTAGGCGTCGACACAAGAGATTTAGTACTTTGACGAAGAATAATGTCGTCTACAAATGCCACTACTGTTTACATCTTAATCTAAAGAGAGGAACTCCTAAAGGCCACATGAAAGAAATATGTCCGCCCAAGCCCAAGCCACATGCTAAACCAACCAAGTCCGTGCTTCAGAAGTCTGCCAACTTGGAGAAAGGCACAAGTAGCAAAGGTGAGATAGTTAAGATCGACGGGCCAGCTCTGCCTGCAATATCTCTGGATACTTCCATCACTAACAATCCAGCAAATCCATTTCCGAGGATTAAGACAGATGAGATATACAAGATAGCCGAGACAGCTTTGCCTGCAATATCTGTGGATACTTCCATCAGAGACAGTCCAACAACTCCATTTCCAAGAGTTAAGACAGACGAGATAATAAAGATTGATGAGACAGCTTTACCTGCAATATCCATGAGCGCTTCAATCACAAGCAGTCCAGCTACTCCACTCCCAAGCGGCAGATTTTCTCTGCTGGATGCCACGAAGAAAAAGAGAAATAGATCAGCTAAAAAACCAGAGCAATCTGTAGGCGATTCTGCTGCAATGGATGCTGAAAACACTGTCAGCACATCAAGTAAAAGAAAGAGAAAATCTTGGACAAGCCTGAAGGAAATTGTGGAGAAAAGAGCACAATAGGAGTCGAAAAATTAAAACCCTGACAAAGCCAATGTTTTGTGTAAACTAGAAAAATCTTCTTAACAATGAAGACTGCTGGTAAGATCATGGCCAATTGTTTTTTTACTGCAACATAAACAATCTTGAGGGAAGAAAAGGTTCCAGCAAAACAAAGTTTTGGATTTACTTTTGTATTTTCGTTAGCAACATAGAAGTTTGACTTTAATGCTTTTCAATTTTTCACCAAGGTACTGTGTGTAGATTGTTATTAGATTGTTGTTCTGCCGGGTGGATTATTTTTTTAAAAAAATAAAAAAAACTATTCAGATATTATTTTTTCTAGTAAAAAAAATAAATAAACCTTTGAGGTGAGATTAAAGATTGATTTAGTGAAGCAACCATACTGTAAATGGCTGGGGTATGTAAAATAGACTCCATTCTGGAAGAGAACAAATAAACCTTACTATCTAAGAACCAACAACACTATCTAATGTATTCCACCTTAATTAGAGGATGAAAATGAAAACTATGTTACCAAAACATGGCTTTTGACAGGATTATAGCCAGAAGAAAGTCGTCAGCAATGCTTCCATTCTCAGTTCAGTTGTCCTCCTCTTTTCTTTTTCTCTGTCCCTTTGCAAAAACTCATCTTCAATTTCCTTCAGCAACTGCATCATCAGGTTGCTGCAGATACTGCACAAACACTGACCACCGATGCAATAAAATCTCCCTCAACGAGGATAATATTTTACATTGTTTTTTAAAATGTTTTTTTTTTGAAATATATTAAAAGGATATATTTTACATTTCATGACTACGTGCTCTAGTAATGGAAACAGTTGTCATGGCATTTCTGTAATTTACTCTCCTCCTAGGCCCCAAGTGGTCAAATCCTCTTGAAATGGAAACAGTGGCGCAACACCAGGCGGCAGCCAAATTTCGGAGAGAATCAGAGAATGAGACTCCGAAAATTCGCGCAGATCTCAACGAGCGAAGAGGAAGAGGAAGAAGAAATGTCAAATGAACATGAAGAGGGTGAGATACTTCCCCCAGAAGAGGATGAGGATGAGGAGGCGTCGCTGGAGGATCCCAAACCGGTTGGGAAACGAGTTAGGTTTTCAGGAGAAGGAAGCGAGAAGAAAAGTCACTACAAGTTTTTCGAGTTTTCCGGAAACCGTTACACTATTGTGAGTGATTTTTTTCTTGACAAAATGAATGGGTTTCGACGTTTTGTGTTTGAATTGAAAGTTTTGGTTTTTTTATTCAGTGTGTTTAGGGTTAAAGCTGGAAAGAAATTGGGTCTTGCGTTTGGTTTGCTAGCTTTTTTTGTGTTTTTCTTGGTGGGATTTTGGGGTTTAAGTATTTTTTTGGGTTAACCTCTCGCCTTTGATATCTAGTTGCTATTGGTCTCTTTGTTGAAGGGCTTTTGAGTTTGTGCTTGTTATTGAGTGCTGGAGGTTATTTTTAATTTTTTTTTTTGTTGTTAAATCAGGAGGGAATTGGGTTTAGGTTTGTTGCTTGCTCAAATAAGTGAGGAAGATATGAAAGTTTAGAGCTTTTCAATGTCAGTTGTTTCATTCTCATGTGTTGCGAAGGCTGTACCTGTTTGTTTTTGGCTATCTAATGTTTGATCTGTTTTCTTTATCAATGTGGTTTTTATTCTGGACCTGTATTCTTAAGAATTTGTAGTTTGCGTGAGGGACTGAAAAAGCGGGGCGAAGTCTCCCTAGCTTGAACTTGGAGTGGCTTGAAGAAAATGTACTATTACAAGAAAAGGAATTGATTTTTTTTATGGTATTCAGATTTCTCATTTCTTGTCTTCGAATTACCTGTTTTCTTTGATTTACTGGTTCAGATGCAGCAGTGGTTTTGAGCTGCTATCTTGGAATGAGACTGCAGTTAGTTTCATTGATTGCATCCGGGGTTTTAATGTTTGAAAAATCCCTTATTTAGTGTGTTGGGTTTGTTGAGGTGAAGTTAGGTTAGCTAATTGGACAATTTGAACTTTAAATTTTCAACTGTTTGTGTGTTTAAATTTGATGTGGGAATGCACGCTGGTTTTGAGACCTTGGTGGAATCATGGTTGCATTTGCTTTTTTTTATTCTTTAATTGTTCATGTCATCAACGAATTATATTTCTCAGTTTCTGCTTTTGCTTTTCTGCAGGAAGATCCTGTGCTTCTAGCTCCTGAAACTAAAGAGCAAAAGCCTGACATTGTAATTATCAAGGTAATTGCTTGGAATTGCTTTGTGGTGTGTCATAGGCTTCTCATTGATCCTTTTTTTTGTTCATTGACCCATCTGGTGGACACGCACTTATGCCATTCATATTTAAATTGGATATTTGCACATTTTTTCATTTTCACTTTGTTCCTCGTATTTGCTTTTGATGCTAAATAAGCAAGTGTTAAAGCATAAACATGATTCTCTGTTTGTAGGGATGAAAAGGTTCTTTGAGTTGTTACTGTTCTGCATAAATATTGCAATTCATGCGTTACTGGCATGCTCGGATGTCTTTAATAAATGATAAGCAACTCATTGTCAACCGATCTAAATTTCTCCCAATCTTTTCAAGTGAATTAATTGAGCTTGCCTTCATTTTATATTTAGCGCACAAACAACTTCCATATCATCCTTTTCCATTGAAACCAACATGCCTGTTATCATGATGACAGGACATTACTCAGACCATTGATGGTATGGTGATGGTCACTGGACAACTGTTTTATCACCCCGAAGATGCTAAGAAAAAGGGTGGTGGAAACTGGCAGATACGTGATACCAGGGAGCTGTTCTACAGTACCCGTCATATTGAGGTTCCAGCAAAATGTGTAATGCACAAGTGTGTAGTGCATTTTATCCCCGCCAACAAGCAGCTTCCAGATTGTAGAGAACATCCTGGGTTTATCGTCCGGCAAATTTATGATGCTGTAGAGCAGAAGCTCTGGAAAATAACTGACAAGGACCATAACTAGCATTTCTGTTCTTCCCAACGTTCTGTGAAAGAAAAATAGATTAGAATGCGAGTAATCAGAGGAATCCAAAAGGCATATTGCTGCAAAAGGTGCTAAAATAACTTGGACATCAAGTAAAAGAAAGAATGAAAAGATTGACAGCAATGAACATAATTGATTTGACTAATCCAGAGTTATGTAAGTAGGACAGCCATTCTTGTGTTTAATACAGGGGGCAAGAATCACAAGGGGTTACTCTAGTCATGCGATTGCAACGTACTAATTTTCAGTAGAGAATGGGAAATTTTATGAAATTCCAGAGGCTTTTGTTCGTTCTGCATTATCCCGTTGTTTTTATCCGTTACATTTGCTTCCTAGCTTCATGTTTGCTTCAATTGTTTGCTCCTAAATTGTTTTGTTCTCCCAGGCCCCAAACCATTTAGTTTTGTTTCATGTTACTGCTTCCCTTCTCACATAGTCTAATCAACGTGAACAACACTAATCATTTTATCGTTTTTTTTTTTTTTGTTCATTTTAGCTCTCAAACTTTATTTCTTTGCTATCTCATATTTGCACTTGATATTGATATTGATTCATATGTTAAGTTTTGCTTTTATTTGCATGAAATCATACATGGAGGCTGTTGTAATTGAATTTTTGACCCTTTATTTTTGTATATATTTTGAAAAAAATTAGAAAAATCTAAAAAAATTATCTTTTCAGTAATTTTAATCATTTTTTATTTATTTTTTGTGTCAAAAAATCTTGAAAACATAAAAATACAAAAAAAAAAAAACACATAAAATACAAATAAAAAAAAAACATAGTTGAGGTTGAAATTTGATCAAGTAAAAATGAAGGTTGAGAATTTGAATGAATATAAATCAAAGAAAAAAGACTTAATTTGACCTTTTAAATTAGAAAAATTGAAGAGGCAACCATGAATTTGAATCATTTGATCAAATTAAGAACTCAATTAAAAATTTATTAAAATAAAAAAATCAAAATTGAGAGTTAAATTGATCAAAATTGTATAATTATGAGAACGAATGATGAATTTGCAATAAATTGTTACATTAAAGATCTAAAATGTTTCAATTAAGGATATAATTGAAAAAACAAAGATGATTAAGAGCAAATTGAATGAAATTGAAAAAAGTCAAAATCCAAGACCGTAACAAGAATGCGGAAATGCTTGTCCTATTTTTTTAATAATACCAGTAGCGTTGACTAGACATTCTTGGTTTGCCGACAATGTGATTGCATGGGATAGATGTAATTTAATTAAATTGTAAGATCATTTCGGTGTTATCGTCATCTTTCCTATACAAAGCATCCAACGGCTAACTCCTCCTTGCTTGGCCTGGATATACTTATCTGCACCACCGCAAAAACCAAGTCTTGTTGCAGCAACAAACTCATCGGATAAATCAAAATAAAATGGGAAACCGAAGATTCGCTCAAGTCTCCACCAGCGATGAAGAAGAGGAGGCGCCACCAAAGGCACCGTCATTATTAACAAAGACAAAGCCTGCAAACAACAGCGAGAGGGAGAGGGAGAGGAAGAAGATAGAGCTTCAAGAAGAAGAAGAAGTAGCAGTGACGAGAAGGAGAGGGAGACCGAGGAAGAAAGTAAGAGAAGAGAAATCGGAGGAGGAAGTAGAGGTGGAAGAGGTGCCGCAGGAGGATGCGAAGCCGGCTGGGGTATTGACTAGGGTTTCGGGGAAAGGGAGAGGGAGGAAAACTCATTTTGATGCTTTCGAGTTTGATGGGAATCGATATGAGCTTGTGAGTTATTTATTTATTTTAATTAGTGTAATTAGGGTTTTTTTCTTAGCTACATTTTTTGTAGAAAGATTAGGTTTTGCGCTTTAATTTTGCCAATTGGTCTTGTTCTTTGAATGATTCTTCGCATTGTTTTAGCTGTTTTAGCACTTTGGTTGTTCGCTAGAAGTTATTTGAACTTGTGCATGTGGCAGGCATGGTGAATTTGGGGTTTAATAGGGGATTTTTCGTCCGTTTGGTTTTGATTGGTCTGGGAGGTTTATTTGGTGGATTTAAGGTTTTTAAGTATGTTTTGTTTAGTTAAATTTCGGCCTTGTGTTTTGACATCAGTTTTGGTTTTTGAAGGGTTTAGTGGAGTTTGTGTTTGTGATCGGGATAGATATATATGCTGGATTTAGTTCTGGAAACACTTTGGCCTAGGTTATCCTCGGCCCTGACAAAAACAGGGAACATTCAAACTTAGATTGAATTTGTGTTTGTTTTTTGTTATTTTGTTGAGCTGTTGTGTGCTTTACTTTATAGATCCCTTGATTTTTGTTCTGCACCTGGTTAAGTGAAATGCTATTCAAGTTATTTCAGTTGATTAGATTATGGAGTTTGAGTGTGCTAAAAAGAATTGGGGAAGGAGCATGACTTGTAAAGTCCAGTGACAGGCTTAATGTGGCTGTTGAGAAAATTCAGAATCACAAGAAATTGAAATGATGATGGTTGGTGGAATTTAGATTCTTTATTCTTTTTTTTTGTGTTATGCACTATTTGATTTATTGATTCTAATGTATTCATTGTTTTGGGAAGCTTTGCTGGAATCTAGGATTATACATATGTTTTGATTGATTGCTTTTGGGGTTTGCTGTAACCATATTTTGGTAATATTGGTTTGTTGCTGGCAATCAGTTTAGCTATTGGTGCTGTTTCTGCTCCTGCAAAATTTGAAGGAAGTATAAAATTGTACATTTTAAGATTTAAGCTGTCAGCTGTTTTTCTAGCCCTATTTAATCAGTAAATGCAGCTGTGGCTTTGAGGAACTTCATGGAATCATAGTTGTTTTTACTGTTCTTCCCTAATTGTCATATAATGAATCATTGTGGATATTTATTTGTTTTTCCTCTGGCTGTTCTGCAGGAGGATCCTGTCCTTCTAGTTCCTGAAGATAAAGAGCAAAAACCTTATGTGGCAATTATCAAGGTAACTCATGGAATTACTTTCTATTTTAATTCCTCATGTGTTCTGTATCATTTTTGGTGGATTTGTATCTCATGCATGCATATCCTATTTTGAATTTCTTGTGGTTTTTCCTCCTACCCTTTATCATTCATTGTTTTCTCTTTAATGATGAATGACTTGGTGGTGAAGCAAAATATTGATTTTCTGTTTTCCTTGATAATGAGAATTTTTTTGTGTTAACTGTGCAAATTTTCAGGATTTCATGCACAGATTTTGTACTGGTTTGAAATCAATAATATTTTGGTGATGTTTGATTCTAATGATGAGCAGTTATGCTTTGACAGATTTCACAATAGTATGATATGCTGTCAACCCTTTACTAAATAATGGGTGATGAGCTTAAATGAATAATATTCTAAAATATATCCGAACACATGAGTGATGTACTAAAATATTTCCAAAATGAAACGGTGATAAATTCTGAACATCAATTAAGTTTGGGAATTTGGTCCTATCATATTTTAAATGGGAGCATCTTTTTGTTTACACTCAAGCTTATGAGAAGACCCTGTTATTCCATATTAATGTATTTCTGTCTGTTCATTTCTTTTAATTTTTTATTTCCCAACCACTAGTTGGAAATGGGATGTGGCTTGCATACCTCGGCGATTTAATTATTCAGATTCCAACTTATTTTCTTTCACTTTTGGGGATGCGATAAACTTCTATTGCACACCGAATTGGAAATTAATTTCGTAAATTGTTGTCTCGTATTTTATTATTTCATGGATCTCTCTGGTAAAAGATTCTTAAGTACACACTGTTTGGCCAATTTCATTGTAGTTCTGTTGCTGACTGAGTTTGTTCTATTTAGCATAATTCATATGCTGCCTGGTGAACATAGGACTCATTTAGTCATTTCATCTTGATGATGTAAACCATTCAGATTGTTTTGATTTTGTATTTAGTATGTATGATTTCTGTCATCACCTTCCTTTGAGACCAATGGAATTGTTATTCTGTTGATAGGATATTTCTCAAACTAAGCATGGCAACATGATGGTCACTGGGCAGTGGTTTTATCGCCCCGAGGAAGCTGAGAGAAAAGGTGGTGGAAGCTGGCAGTCACGTGATACTAGAGAGCTCTTTTATAGTTTTCATCGTGATGAGGTTCCAGCAGAGTCTGTCATGCACAAGTGTGTTGTGCATTTTGTCCCAATTCACAAACAGCTGCCAAATCGCAAACAATATCCCGGTTTTATTGTCCAGAAAGTGTATGACACTGTGGAGAGGAAGCTTTGGAAGCTTACTGACAAGGATTATGAATATAATAAACAGCACGGGATCGATCTTCTTGTTCAGAAAACTCTATCAAGGATGGGAGACCTTCCTGACATTGAAATTGAAGATGCTCCCACTGCTGCTCCTGAACAGGAAGATCCAGTAAAGGCAAAAAGAACTCTGAGGAGAAAGAATGTTTCACCTCTTGATGTGACCAGGGAGGAAGAAGCAACTGGCAGACCTGATAATTTAAAAGCTGAAACACCAGGAAGCTGCCCAAGTAATGATTCAGAATATCATGCCATCTTAGTAAAGTTTGATGCCCTGACTGGAGATACCCTTCGAGACAAATGGTTGGAGCGGCTTCTTCAGAGTATTCAATATATGTGCTGTTCTCCTAACTGCACACTTGATGATGGTAAGCTAAAAGGTGGTTCTGATGATGGTGACCATAAAAAAGAGCAGAAGTCCCAGGGAGCTGCAAATGGATCTGAAGAAAATAGTGCGAAGGTGTATATTGAGTTTTTGCACTTAGCTTTGGCATATGACATTGAATTCCATTTTTTGTATCTTGATTAGTAGGAGGAGATTAGAGATGGAAATTTGACCATCTTGAAGATGTTTTGACTCTAGTGCTCTAATTGTAAATGACAGGTTGGCAAGTCTTTTCCCTGGCTGGATGCAGCTGTTCCTGCAGTAAGTGCTCTTGAGAAGGCCTCACATGATGCTCTTTCCTCTGATTTTCAGAAATATAATCAAAAGCTGCGCCAGCTAGCGTTCAACCTCAAGGTTAGTCTTGCTCTCACTCTCTATCAAGGTTGTTATTCTCTGGGGGTTCACCCCATGTTGATACTCTTCTTCCCTTCTGCTCAGTATGGGAATAAAGGTGCAATGGAGTTGAGTTCAGTCTTCATAAAAGATGTCAGTCATGTTGAGAGACTGTAGTTGCTTTTTCTTTACGTCTGTATATGAGTGATGCACGTATATACGTGTTAAGCTGTTAAACAAAATAAACTATTGAAGTTTTTCCTGTTTGGATGTGAATGAAATGGTTTTTAAAAGAGAAAACAAGCATACTCTGAATATCAATGATGCTAATACATATGTATTTACTGGCGTATTTAAATGAAAGATTGAAATTTTATCAAAAGCATTTGGTGAAATGCTTTTAAAGGGAAAACTAAGCATTCTAGTAGGATTGTCTTAAGCGGTATTGATCGTGGGGTGTGGAGTATGGTCCAAATTCACATGATTAAGACTTTGCTGTGGAACAAGATGAATTTTCAAACTAATGGTGTTTAGTATCCAACTGGTGTTTAGTATCGAACTTTTGACTGAGCATGCCACCTTCTTTTGCTGAGGATATTGATATCAATCTTCT
>Ga0325403_1006177_pt1 | contig 11375 bp, 5 predicted proteins | sample PopdelMetagenome_19_FD_205665 | JGI IMG/M metagenome (GOLD analysis project Ga0325403, IMG submission 205665) | Populus deltoides microbial communities from Bellville, Georgia, United States - Xylem-PdKOR-R4 | ecosystem: Host-associated > Plants > Phyllosphere > Stem > Wood/Secondary xylem...
ATTTTGTTTGGAGAGTGACGATAATTTTTTTAGTTATGAATTTAAATTTGAAGAGTTTTTCTAATTCATCAATAGTTTTTTTTTTATCTTTTGTATGAATGGATTTTATTTTTGAAAATAAAAAAAATATTTTCAAAAAATATTTCTAATATGTGTAACTTTGCATGATGTTTTTCTCCGCTTTTATTTTATTCGATCAATTTAATCCGTGTCTTTTTTTTCTTATCATTTGCTTGAATAAAAAACATTGTTTTAATAAACAAATTTAGCAAACACAACCAAGTAGTATCTTGTCTTCGAGATTAAATATCTTAATTTATATTTGTCTTTTAATTTTTCAAGTTTTATTTTTAGGCATTATTAATGACTCTTTATTTATTTATTCGCACACGTAGTTCTATTTAATTAGATGTATATATAAATTTTTTAACTTAAACTTAGATTTTTTAAACTATAAAAATGCATTGAAAAAACTTATATATAAATTTTTTTTATAAAAAATCCGTGTAGTAATCGCGGGTCATATAATTAAGTGTATACACACACGTGTGTGTACACATAAAGATTGTATTAATTGATGGGACCAACCAGCCATATTCAACATTTAAAACTATAATAAATAACATTTAAAACCATAATAAATATTTGTTTAAATCCATTTTTTGCTGCGGAAGGCATAGATCAGCTGACGAAGATCCATACACTTATTTAAAATAGAGATTAGATTAATTAAGATAAGGATTCCATCACAAAAAGGATAAGGATTCACATCGTCTGCGTGTATCCGTCGGTGATCATTTATAAATATAATTAATGATGCTCGTAATTTTATTTTATTCCTCTTAATTATAATAGGGAATATATAATTCATTGCATATGTATGAATTATTATGCTTATACCATAATTAATTATTAATAAGATAGAAAATTATGTGATTTTGTGGTCGTATAGTGTTTTTTTTTAAATAATTTTTTTTAAATTAATTAATTTTTATATTTTTATTGTTTTGATGTACTAATATAAAAATAAATATTAAAAATAAAAAAAATATTATTTTAATATATTTCTAAAGAATAGAAAACTATGTGATTTTGTGGTTGTATTGTTTTTTTTTAAATTAAATTAATTAATTTTATATTTTTTATTATTTTGATGTACTAATATTAAAAATAAAAAAAATATTATTTTAATATATTTCTAAAAGATAGAAAACTATGTGATTTTGTGGTCCTATCGTTTTTTTTAAATTAAAATTAATTAATTATATATTTTTTATTATTTTGATATACTAATATAAAAAAATAAATATTAAAAATAAAAAAAATATTATTTTAATATATTTATAAATAAAAAATAATAAATAACACAATTCTCAATAATACCATAACCCCGTGAGAAGATTGCATATGTATGAATTATGATGCTTATACCAGAATTAATTATTAATAAGATAGAAAACTATGTGATTTTGTGGTCGTATTATGTTTTTTTAAAAATAATTTTTTTAAAATTAATTAATTTTTATATTTTTTATTATTTTAATGTACTAATATAAAAAATAAATATTAAAAATAAAAAATATTATTTTAATATATTTTTAAATAAAAAATATTTTAAAAAATAATTTTTAACACAATTCTTAATAATATCATAACCCCGTGAGAAGTTCTCTTACTTTTTTGCAACATCAAATAAGTAAATGCATTTAATAATAACAGTAGTAGTAGTAATAATAATAATAATAAAATAATAATAGCAGCAGCAGCTAATTCAAGATTTGAGAATATGATATTAAGGATATATAATCATTTTTTTAACTAAAATAAAATATATTGTCTTTGTAAAAAGGTAGAATTGTTAGTGGCGTAGCAAAAAACATTTTCTCCATTATTTTTTGCTTATAATAAAAATACGGCAGAAAAGTGTTTGGGCAAACCTCTGTATTAGTCCCCCAGCTATGCACCGATTTTCAATCAGGTGCCAAATCTATACATTTTATCAATCAAGTCCCAAAAATATCCGACATTCCTCAATCAAGTCCTCCCTCCATGTCCATTAATTTTTCCATCTACATTGCATATCTTGTGCAACAATAAGATTCTGCTTCGAGAAAATATAACTTGTATTAGAAAAAGGGAACATCTTAAGCAAGAGACTTGAATATAACTTGTAAAAAGGGACTAAATTATAAACAAATTTAAAAATACAAGGATCAATTATATATTTTTAAAACTCTAAGGATGAATTAATAAATCCTGTTAATCTACAAAAACTAAGTCAAAATATATTCAAAACTCAACGCATTTGCTAAGATCCAAAAAGCGATATTTATGTCGCTTTTTGTTAGAAAATAATATAAATTATATTTAAAAAAAATTAATATAGTATCAGAATCTTAATAATCAAGAGAGTTTAAATTTTATTATTTTTATTTATTTAATAAAAATTAAAAATAAAATAGTATAAGTTGGTGGAAGTTTGAAGAATTATTTTTATTTTAAGAAAAATAAAAAGAATTCCTGCTGCGTGTAGAGAAACATGGTACGTTTTTCCGAACGTTCTAATACAGTGGGCGGTTGGCTGCTGTCCAGTGTCTAGAGAAGAGGTTGGTAGGTGCGGTCCAAGGTGGCTATAAGTAGACCCAGAGCATTTCAATTCAACCCTTGGCCTTGAATATAGCTAGCCAGGAGCTAGAAGTCAGCTTATCTAGATTGCTGTGACTCAATTATGCTCCCACTCTTCTTCTCTTTATTTTCACCCTTCCTTTTCTTACAAGTTAGACGAGTTGAATCCTTTTACGGGCTTTACATCTCATTCATTAGAGAGAGGTGTAAAAAGGAAGCCAATTCTATGCATTTAAGCTTCTTTTTTTCCTTTTCATAGCAACTCCAATGAAGCTACTAATGACGTGATTGAGAGTATAATTATGTTTTTTAAAATGTTTTTTATATGAAAATATATTAAAATAATATTTTTTTATTTTAAAAAATTATTTTTGATATTAGTACATCAAAATGATCTGAAAATACTAAAAAGATATTAATTTAGAACAAAAAAAAATTATTTTTTTTAAAAACACTTTTAAAACGCAAAAATAAACTAGTTGGTAATGTTTTAACAATCTAATAGCTCTATTTTTTGCACGATAAAATAGTTATTGATGTTTTAGATTTTTTAATAAAATATGTAGAAATAATATTTTAATGGGAAAAAAATTATTTTATATGTTGATTTAGACCCTGTTTATTTTTACGGTATAGCTTAGAAGCAAAACAAAAGAGTTTGTTCTATATTAAAACCTAAGAATATTGTAATTATAAAAAAACATTTAAAATATTTAATATTTACTTGTCAAAGTTTCACTTCTAAAAGGTTATTACAACTATATGGATGTAATTAAAAAATTATAATAAATTTTTTAGGTTTTTTTTATAGGAATAAAATATTTTTTATTCACTTTGAAGAATAAGAGATTTTTTCTAGCTAGAAGAGAACAACCAATTTTCTTTTATTTTCTTATTTTTGGAGAAATAACAAAATATTCCTTATAGGTAGAACTACTAACTTTAGAACATCACCAAAAATAGAGTTTGAAAAGAAACGAAACGAAGTGATATATGATGACACGTAATTCACACGTGGTGGAGTATAAGCGGTCCAGAAGCAACGCTCCTAGGTAGCAGCAAATCTATGTACCCCCACCCACAGACAGACGGACATGTAATAAGGAAAGGCCCACTGTTTTTCTTTCTTTTAAATTAATTTATATATTATTTATTTATTTTTTATCCTTAACATCCTTCCTTATATACGTTGTTGATCCTCTCCATCCTCAAATCTCTCTCCCTCCTCTCCCTTCTCTTTCCAGAAACTCACATCCTCTTGCGTTAAAGAGACTGCATTATAGTTTCTGCATTATTTTAAAGGGCATTCTTCTGTTTCTTCTTATTCAGTTTTTACGTAATAGGTATCATCTCCTTCTCGCTTTTCTTTTTGTGGGGTTGTTTTCTTGTTTTGAGTTTTTATTCAATAAACTTTGTGGGGATTTTTTTGACGTCAATTTAGACTTTGATTTGTTTCTGAGTATTTTAATATTGGGGTTTTGATCTCTTTTGCAATCGTGATAGAACTGTAGTTTTTTTTTTTTTTGTGGGTGTTCTGGAATGGTGAGAGAAATTAAGCTGCTAATGCGTAATTGTTTTTCTCTTGGATTATCTGTATGTTTCTTTCAATGTTTTGTTCGATACTTTTTGAGTCAGAAGTTATTAAAGCCTTTTGCTTTCGGATAGAAAGGATAATGAGTTTTCATGTTTTTCTTAATCTCAAGATTTAAAACTATGATTGGTTCTTTTTGGCTGTCAAACTTCTTCTTGATTTTATATGTTAAGAGGATAAAAAAAATAGGTCTTTGAAAGCAATTTAGTGACTAACCTTTTGGCACTTTTCAATGTGAAAGAATCTGAGTGCTTTAGAAATCAGTTTAATTGTAGAAGAATACCCTAATTCATGGCCCAAAACATTGCACTGTTCAGTATTTTTTGGACCAGAAATTTGTAATTGGGAGCATATAAGTTTATTACAGGTTTTAGATAGCTCCAAGTGGCCCTCTGATCTTAAGGTGCTAGATATGTAATTAAGATTGGTGAACTCAACATAAACTATTCCGCTGCTGTTCCAGTCATCTACCTCTTGACCTCTTTATTTGCTTGGAAGACTAATTGTAACCCGTAGTTTTGTTCTTCTCATAAATGGTTGATGGGTTGAGGAATCTTCTTACATGGCTCTTCATTTGATTAACTTCAAGCCAATTCTTTGTCCTTTTGTAGTATTCCACTTCAAAACCTTAGCCTTTTGCTGTTTGAAACTTTAGCTCTCCCCCTTTATTATTTGCTTGTTCTTATTTGGATGCTTAACTTATCTGTGTTTGAAACTTTAAATATCTGGTCTCTGGGAAGGAGCATTATTGGCAATTGAACTGTATTGCATACAGCGGATACTTTTTTCTCTGGAATATTTCCTTTTTCTTTTGTTTCTGCCATTAGATGGTTCTTGCTTTATGTTTCTGGGTCTCTCACGCATTGTCACACGCACATAGTTTGTGCACTTGCAGAATGGTCTCTCTATGAATATTTATATGCTAAGAAACCTTGTTTTTAATGCAGAACGTGTGGATATATATGGAACATCACTTCTTTGATCACGAGGCACATTTTGAATCTGAGGAAGTTGTTGGACTCGAGCAGAAATATAAATCCATCCCAGCCCCAGCAGCAGTCTCAGACAATGACAGTGACCTTTTCGAATGCAATATATGCTTAGACTCAGCACATGACCCTGTTGTCACCTTCTGTGGTCACCTATATTGCTGGCCATGCATGTACAAATGGCTCCATGTTAAAACCTCCTCCCCTGATGCTGTTCAGCAGCAGCCAAGCTGCCCAGTCTGCAAGGCTGCTATTTCCCCAACTTCATTGGTTCCCCTTTATGGCCGCGGCCCACCCTCATCAGAATCAAAATCCATGGGATCATCGGTGGATGCAGCCTTACCCCGTAGGCCACTCCCTTCGGGATTGAATACTGCGAGTACAAATACTTCACGTCAAAGTCGGCAGCCTCATTCAAATTCTTTCAATCCACAGTCTCAGTCGTATCAACACCAACAATACTTCCATGATCCTCAAGGAGGTTATGCGGCCATGACCTCATCAAACCTTGGGAGTACGGTAATGACAGGTTTTTTCAATCCAATGATGGGGATGTTCAACGAGATGGGGTGCTCAAGGATTTTTGGTACATCAGTCACGAATATGTTTGCCCACCCTTACACAAATCCTCTCATGGGAAGTAACAATCCTAGGATGAGGAGGCAGGAAATGCAGCTTGATAAATCTCTAAACAGAGTGTCCATCTTTCTTTTTTGCTGCTTCATTCTGTGCCTTCTCTTGTTTTGACTAGCTCTTATTAGAGCTTTTGTATATAGGTGATGAACATACACACTGCAGGGACAATCCGCTGTAAAGTTTTTTCTTGTAACTCTCTTTAGGAGATTTTCCTCCACATTTTTGCACAACTCGTTGCCATTCTTTATGTTGGCCTGCCATTTTTCCTGAGCTGTCTTTTAGATTATTGAGTGCTGAAGATCCATTTCCTACAGTTCGAAAGTTAAAAGAGAGGAAAATTGACAACCTTTGAATATCAACTAGTCAGGATCACACGCAACCGGTATTCCAAATTGGTGAAGGAAATGGGTGGTAAATTCTAAGAAAAACTAGGATGTCACCCTCGGAAATCTTAAACCATAAGCTCTTGACTTATTCCAAGTTCTGCAGTCTGTTTAATTATACAGGTCCCTCATTGCCTGTGATGAATTATTGAAGATTTTCTTCTTACCAGGAATCCCTTAATTGGTTTAGATCTTAGGTTCTTTCATTTGCTTTAATTAATTAGTCAGTAACTAAACTAGTTGAGCAGTCTCTAGTGTTCCAAATCTTGTATCGCTGTTTTAAAGTTCCTTGATTAGCTCTCAAACCGAGGGGAACTCCTTTCCAAAGCAAAATCTAAATGGTTTCGTGTTTCTAATATAATACAAGTATATTTGTTGGTCAAGAAAATCTGAGAGGTACCTGCTAACTTCTCAGCCTAGACTAATCCTGTCTATCTATTATTTACCGAGAAAAAAATTTAAATATTTATAAATTATTTATTGGTTATTCATTAAATAAAAAAATTAAATATTTATAAATTATTTATCAAGTTTCAAGTATTCAATAAGTATTTATTATCTGCTATTATTTATTAATTAATAAAAAATAATATATATATATATTAAATGATAAATATTATTCATATATCAAGTGAAGCCCTCTAAACCTTTGGGAAAAAAAACAAAGAAAAGAAAATGTATTTTTTTTAATATTTTTTTCTCTTTATGTAGTAATAGATTTATATAAACTTGACATATTATAATAAAATATTATAACTATTAATAAAAACTATTAAAAAAATTATATAACTGTTAATGAAATAATTATATTTTAAATTAAATTAAATAACTATTATTGAATTTCATAACAAGTCACAATTATTAAAATTAATTATAAAATAAAAAAATTAATTTTTTTGATATTATAAATATCCATATAACCGTATTAAAAAACAAACTAGAAAAACTCATCTATCATTACTTTTATTTAATTTATTATACAATAAAAAAATTCACGATTATAAAAACCTAAAAAAAAATTATTTCTTTGCCATATGAGATAAAAATCTGTCTTTCTTTATTTACTTTCAAATTACACCAAGAACAATTGCCCTGCCCTCCTTAAGAGTGTGTTTGGTATTGCGGTAGCTGTTGTGGTTGTAGTTTGAAAAAAGTTATTTTATAAAAAGTACTTTTAGTTGAGGTTGGTTTGAAAAAAATAGGTGTTTGGTTAAAACCATGATTGAAATTGAGGTTAAAGAAAAAATAGTTTAATGTGTTTGGTTAAAAATGCTTTTGAAATTGAGGTTATAAAATAATTTAAAAAAATATATATTAATATTGATGGTTTTAAATTTAAATATTGTAGAATTAATTACTCCTATTACATCATGAAATAAAAAATACTTTATAAAAAATATTTTTTATTATTTCATTAAACTATTTATAATTCCATTACGTACAAAATTCATCCGATAAGAATTACAGTTTTCATAATTTTTTTAGCGTAGATAAATATTATCAGGTATAAAATTGATATTACAATGCGAGTGAATTTAATTAATTCATTTTATACTAGTGTTTTTTTAAAAAAAACAAATGTTAAAAAAATTAACACACTGAAAAGAAAAAAAAAAAAATTTCACGTGAACAGTGCAATTCGCACTGTTCACATGCTCCACTGTTCAGTGAACAGTGGAGGCATGATACACTGTTCAATGAACAGTGTATCATGCTACACTGTTTGAACAGTGTAGCATGGTTGTTCTCAAAGAGCCATGCAAAAAAGCAGCATTTTTCTGCTTTCAAATTGCTTGCGTTTCGCACGCAATTCATTGTGGGACCCATACACAGTGAATAGTTTTTTTTCCTTAACCAAACACTGAGTCAGTGCGTTTTTGAAGAAACGCAACCTCTACCTCGTTGCCAAATGGGCTCTAAATTTTTAGCTCCGCTATGTTTGGGGTTTTGAACTCCGTCATTTATACTCCCCGGATTTAGCAAATATTATTTTGATACCATGTGTATGGGAATATTATATGAATCCTAGAAATTAAACGAAGTGAAGCTTTTTCAATACTTTTTTGGATTTTAAATAGGAGTGTTTGGCACGTTTTAAAAAATTTTAAAATTTTTATTTTAAATAAAATTTTGTTTTATGTTTTCAGATCATTTTGATATATTGATATAAAAAATAATTTTAAAAAAATAAAAATAATTTTATTTTAATATATTTATGAATAAAAATTACTTTAAAACACCACCACTGTAATAATCCTAAACAGCTTTAATTTTTAGTTAGCTAGGCTGTAATTCCTACATTAAAACCAAATTAAAACATCCCATTAATTGTTATTCCTCAGTGTTCCTAAAAAAAAAAAGAAGGAATAATCCCCCCTCGAGCAAAAGTTATTATTTACTGGTTTATTTATTTTTGTCTTATAAAAATATTTTTGAAGATTTTTAATTTTTTTATTATTGTTTTTATATGTAATTTTAAATTATTTTGATGTATTAATATTAAAAATAAATTTTTTAAAATAAAAAACATAATATTTTAATATATTTTCCAACAAAAATATTTTAAAAAATAACAATTATTACCGCCTTTATAAACTCATTCATATGAAAGATACACAAAAGAGTTAAATTAAAGTTCTCTGCAATAAGCCTTATTTTAGAAGATGGATAGTATCATTATCATATTAATAGCTAGACATAGACGCTCCGACAAGTGATTTATTATGTATTTAAAAGTGTGATAGTGATTGCTTTTCAAAGTGTTTTTTATTTTAAAACATATCAAAATAATTTTTTTTATTATTTTTTAAAAATTATTTTTGACATCAATACATCAAAATAATCTGAAAATATCAAAAAAATATTAATTTAAAACAAAAATAAAAAAAAAAAATTTCAGTTCTTTTTAAAAAAACTTCCGAAATGCAATACCAAACACAATTCAATCACATGGCAGGCTATAAGCATCACATGCATTTGCTTAGTACTTGCTATGTTCGCGGGGTGCATATTTTCCGTACTTTGTGAAAAAAAGTATTTTTTATTTAAATTCAATTTTATTAATTATCTACTCGGAAGATCCTCAAGCAAAAAAAAAAAAAAAAGAAATATCCATATTCTGAGTAAGAAATTAAAGCATGGATCCAGATTCTAAAATAAACACCCGACAACCGTGTATATTGGCATCTGGTAGTCTATAAAATGGAGGCACTTAATTTCTTCATTAATTTTATGTATTATGGTTTCTGAGATTGTTTACAAAGGAAAATCTATCCTTTCCTCACTCTTTCTGTTTTGGTTTGCCATTTTTTATGAGGCGATGAGTTGTCATGTTTTATAAATGTTATTTTTATTTAAAATTCATGTTTAAAAAAATAAAACAAAAACATGATAATAATTTGATATTTTTAAACTCAATTACATGTCGAGACTGGTAAATATAACTTTGATTGGTTTCTAGACTCAACATCTCGCCAACCTCAAATAAATATAAAATTAATGATACTTTTAAGTTTTTTATTGAGTTATAAGACTTTACCTTTTTTTTTTTATCATAACTCTTAATATTAAGGTAGTACATAAAAGTTTTTTAAAAGAATCTTTTTTTAATAATAAACGCTGGAATTTTTTGATATAGTTTTGAAACCCAACCTAATATGTATTATTAAAAAGACAATGTTTTTGAAATTTCTCGACCTAATATGTATTATTAGTTTTTGAAATAAAAAAATTAAAAAGACAATGTTTTTTATGATGCTCTAAATATCTACAATATGGTCTATAGTACAAAATATTTTATGTATACAATACATATACAATGATTTTCCCATACATTTTAAAGTATAATATAATTATATTTAATTCATCCTATTTAATTCAAAAAAAATGTTTTACAAAGTTCTGTTATAAACAGAAGTAGAGTTAAAAAAAAAGGAAAAATAGTGAGAAATTTCGTGGTGCTGTTAGAAATTTCGTGCCTCAGTTTAGAGTGTGTTTGGTATTGCGGTAGCTGTTGTGGTTGTGGTTTGAAAAAAGTTGTTTTATAAAAAGTACTTTTAGTTGAGGTTAGTTTAAAAAAATAGGTGTTTGGTTAAAACTGTGGTTGAAATTGAGGTTGAACAAAAAGTAGTTTAATGTGTTTGGTTAAAAAATTACTTTTCAAATTTTAGATTATAAAATAATTAATATATATATATATATTAATGGTTTTTAATTTAAATATTGTAAATTTAATTAGTGATATTACATCATGAAATAAATAATACTTTATATAAAATATTTTTTATTGTTCAATTAAACTAACAATGCTATAGTTTTCTTGGTTTTTTAAGCGCGCAACAACATCAGGTAAAATATAATCAGGAATAAAATTGGAATTGCGATCAAATTTTGCAAATGCTACGTTATCAATAAAACACAATTAAAAATAAATTTTAATTTTCTTTACTGAGTCGGACCCAGTACAATGTATTTAGCTTTGAACCGGACCCGGTTCCGGTCAGACCCAAATCAAGCACCACTGTTCACGTGAACAGTGGTGCATATCTCCACTGTGCACTTAAAAGTGCACAGTGAAGCTCTCCGCTCCACACTGAAAGCAGCATAGAGTTGCTTTCAGTAACCTGTGTTTTTAACGCAGGAATTGCTGGGACCCACAAGGCTGAATCAAGTTTTCAGCCGTTACCAAACATCATATTTACGCGGTTAGCTTTAAAAGCAGAAGCTACCGCGTAAACAAACACTATCTTAAACGATTGAGATTGATTAATCCAAACAATCTTAAACCTAAATCCTTATATTAATTTTAATATTTTGTATTTGTTTAGTTGTTTTTTAATTAATTTTATGGTTATTTAATTTATAATTTTTATATTATAAATTTATTAGGTGTTTTATAACTTGCACTTTCTCATAAAATTTTAATAAAAAAAAATATTTGGTTATTATTATATATATAAAAAATATCATTGTCCTATATTTAAGAAATAGATACATTGCTTCGCAAATATTATTATAATAATTACTATTTTAATATAGAAAATTATATTATTATTTTTTATAATACTAAAAAATCTAAAAAGTTCAATATCTAAACTTTAAAAGTTTAAAATAAAATATATAAATTAAATTAAATTTGATTTGATTTGCTTT
>Ga0325403_1006180_pt1 | contig 11373 bp, 7 predicted proteins | sample PopdelMetagenome_19_FD_205665 | JGI IMG/M metagenome (GOLD analysis project Ga0325403, IMG submission 205665) | Populus deltoides microbial communities from Bellville, Georgia, United States - Xylem-PdKOR-R4 | ecosystem: Host-associated > Plants > Phyllosphere > Stem > Wood/Secondary xylem...
AATCTTGAATAATTTGTTCTGGTATGTTCATGCCGCACTTATGCAAACAGGAAGTATATATCAGATGATTAACTTTTCTGCTCTCATGGGGAAGGGAACACAAATCAAACAAGAAACAGATTAAGCCTAATTTGGTGTTGTAACTTGGAAACACAGGACCGAAATTAATGGAACGTACAAGGAGGACATGTGCTCTTCTACCTCATGTTTTTAAGGCTATCTTTTGTACATCGTTCTCAGTCTTTCAAAATTGCTGGTGATCAGTGTAAAGTAGAACATTTAGAGGTTGAATATATCTAATGGCAACAAAAGCAAGTCTTGATTCTAACAACAAAAACAGCAAGACGCCTATGCCACAGAGAACTGAACCAAATCCACCAGTAAATCTTTGCAATTCTAGGTAACAGATCAAGAAATGGGTCGGCTTCAACTGGAGATAAAGAGAATAGAAAGCAATAAAGATCGACAGGTTACATTTTCAAAACGAAGGAATGGATTCATTAAGAAGGCATATGAGCTTTCCGCCCTTTGTGACCTTGACATTGCTCTTACCATGTTCTCTCCCTCTGGTCGTCTTAGTCTGTTTTCTGGGAAAAAGAGGTGATGCATCAAAGAAAGAATGTGTATCAAAATCAATCCAATTATGTAAGAGTTGTGCGATCAACTATTACATGATTAAAAGTAATCATGTAGGGATCTAATTATAAATTTTTTCATCATAGAAACTAAACTTTCATTTTTACAAAATATAATGAATAGAAGAGTTTTCGATCACTTTGTAAATAAATATATACTATAGAGACTAAAACCACTACAATATTTAACAGTTTTACTGACGGAATTTTTCTGTCGGTGTAAGACACATAGTCCATCGGTAATTAATTTACCAACGAAATCACTGATGGAAATGCTCCATCGGTGAATCTTTCATCGGTAATTTTTTGTCCGTCGGTAAATCCGTTGGTAATAAAAAAATATTATTACCGACGGATTTACTAACAGAACAGACGCATTAAAAAAATTTATCCGCTTCATTCCGTCGGTATATCCCTCGAAAAATACCATCGCTAATTCCGTCGGTAATTATTTAAAAACATTTTTTTAAAATCCATTTTATAAAATTATAAAATAATTAAATTAACATAAATCAACACTCTATAATATAAACTCAAAATGCTTGGAAAAAAATAAAAAAATCAACTCAAACAAATTTGCAATAAATAAATAAAATGAAAAAATTAATTCAACTAAAAAAATTCATATGAAAAAAATGAAGTTGCAATTGCTAAAAATTTAAAAAACCTATAAATAAATCGACTAAAAATTGATCTCATATGAAAAAAAAATCTCACAACAACATTTATACAATTATTAAGAACAAAAAAAATTAAAAAACAAATCTAGTGAAAAAAATCATGAAAAAAAAATAAAAGAAAAAAATCTTATCTTAAATGTAATTGCAAGTGAAGCTAAAGAGAGAGAACAAATTTTGTAAAGCATATTAATTAAAAAAACAATTAAGAGGATAAAAGAAGAAAGAAGAAGAAGACATACTCGAACATAGAGGAGAAGAAAAGGAGATGAGGAGAGAAGAGAAGAGAAAGAAATAGATATTGATGTTTTTTACATATAGTGAAAAGAAGAAGAATAAGAAATGAGTCTGTTTCTTGTGAAATAAGGGGATTCAGACTTTTTATTAGGGCACGTTAGCGACGGTTTGACCGACAGATAATTAAATATTAATATTTTTAATAATTCTATCTGTAATATTTTATTTAAATTTTCAATTTCATAAAAAGTTTTCAAAAACCGCCAACAATCACCGATAATTTTTCAATCTATCGGTGATTCCGTCTGTAATATTTAAATGAAAAATTTAAATTAATTGAATTTTTCAGAAAACAGCCAAATAACACTGACGACTTTTCAATCCGTCGGTGATTTTGTCAGTAAAGAACAACAATTAATAGTGCAAATTGGAAAGTGAACAGTTCTGGAACTCTCTGGAAAATACCGACAGAAAATTTCATCGGTGATTCCCTTTGTAATTGACGTTATCTCTGTAGTTTTTAAAAAGTTTCAATGTTATCGATATCCTGCGATTAAATAGATCACTTTTTTTGTACCATCTTCTTTTCAAAGATGCTGGAATGTATAAGGGCGAAATGCAGTTTACTTGGGTTCAAGTTACAACTCCTTCTTCTTTGCTGTTAAAATAATAATTTCAGTGGATGATGATGATGATGATAATGAAATCATTAAAACACTTTAGATAGAATATTAGGTTTTCATGGTTGCGTCTTGGACCAGTGTACTGATGGCTTAAATGTAGACTTTTGTTTAGCTTAGTTGTTCCTATAAAACCAGTTCGCAGTAAAACAAAAAAATACTTTGATACTAAAATTAATAAATTAATAAATATAGAAATATATAATAATATATAAGAAGAGAAAAATAAAATTAACTTGTATATATTTGGATGTAATGGCTAGAGAATGTATAGCTTGGCTTGGCTTGGCTTGGGTAGGCTATGGCATAATGTTGCATTAAATGTGGTTAGAATTGTGTGGCATGCACCCCTTTCATTCGTGCTCTGAATTACTGGTGACTAGCTGTATTTATACACATAGGTCTTGGACTTTGTTCATGAAGGAAATGTATTATTGGTGGAGAAACTTACGAGAGTTGAGAATAATTAAGAGGCTTACCTATTGGTTAGTCAATCATTTATATATATATATATGTAGGGAAATATACAATAGGAATGATGGGAGTTACCACACAAGAGTATGACTACAATAGTTCTTATATACAATATTTCCTTTATAGGTACTTTCTATAATATGCCCCCTCAAACTAAGGGTGGAGGAGCAACTCGAAACTTGAAACGAAAAGCAGTAAACGAGGCAGTAGGAAGTGGCTTAATAAAGACATCTGCTAGTTGATCCTGAGAGTAAATAAAACGAATTTGAATCTCCTTCTTAGCTACTTTATCTTGGACAAAAAGATAATCAACCTCAACATGTTTTGTGAGAGCATGGAAAACAGGATTCACAGATAAATAAGTGGCACCAAGATTATCACATCAAATGGTAGGAGTAGAAACAGATAAAATCTGAAGATCTGTCAATAAATACTGAAGCTAGATAACCTCAGTAGTGCCATCGGCTAAGGCTTTGTACTCAGCTTCAGTAGAAGAACGGGAAATTATACGTTGCTTACCTGATTTTCACAAAATCGGCGTCTGACCAAAGAACACAAGATAACCACCTTTGGATTTTCTATCATCAACACTACCTGCCCAATCTGCATCTGTAAAACCATGTAAGGCAAAGGAGGGACTACGAGTAATATGGAGGCCATGTGTTATTGTACCCCTAAGATAACGCAGGATGTGTTTAACGGCAACCTAATGAGAATCTGTAGGAGCATGCATAAACTGACAGGCTCTGTTAACAGCAAAGCAAATATCCGGTCTCGTAAAAATAAGATATTGAAGAACACCCACAATTTGACGAAAGCATGTAACATCAGAAAACAAAGGATCTGACAGTATGGTAGCTCTGGATGTAGAGATAAGAGTATTAACAGGTTTGCAAGATAACATACCAACCTAAGTGAGGATGTCAAGTGTATATTTATGTTGTCGGAGCAAAAGATCCATACCAGTAGACTGAACCTCAATACCCAAAAAATAGTGAACATGACCCAGGTCGCGAAGCTTAAATTATGAGCTCAGTAGCTGGACTAAGCGTTGAAGTAGGAGGGACTTACTACCCATAAGTAGAATATCATCAATATAGACTAGGAGATAACAGATATCAGTACCAACAGAGAAGATAAATAATGAGGTATCCATCTTAGAGGCACAAAAACCGATAGATAGCAGGAAGTCATTCAGACGAGTGTACCAAGCCCGCAGAGCCTATTTTAAACCATATAAGGACTTAAGCAATCTGCATACATGAGAGGGGAGAGTCAAGTCAACAAAACCTGAGGGTTGTTTCATGTAGACCTCTTCATCAAGAATGCCATTAAGAAAGGCATTGTAGATATCAAGCTGATGAATTTTCCTATCACATGAAACCGCAATGAAGAAGATCAATCTGACGGTCGCATGTTTGATAACAGGACTAAAGGTTTCAGAGTAGTCAATACCTTCCTGCTGGGTGAAACCTCTAGCAATTAGACGCGCCTTATTCCTTTCAACGCTGCCATCAGCTCTGTGTTTAATCTTGTACAACCACTAGCTACCAACAACATTCATGGAAGGGTGAAACGACACCAAAGTCCAAGTTCTGTTAGTGCGTAAGGCCTGAATTTCCTCTTGCATAGCATGATGCCACGCCTCATACTTGTTAGCATCATTAAAAACAAGTGGCTCATGAGTGGGAAGAGAAACTACCCGACTAAAGGAGGCAACAGAGGTTGTGGTAATGGCTGTGGACAGTGTTGTCTTGGGTTGTCTAGGATGGAGGACTATGTGATGTTGACGAGAAGCTGGGCATGGAGAAGAGGAGCCTGTATTAGGAAGTGGCTGAAGACGATACAAGGATAGGTCTACACAGAGCTGCAGACCTGCTGGAGAATCAGTGGAGGGACTGGTCTGCACTGCAGACACTGGTGAAGTTATGGCAGAACCGCGTTGTTCTGCTACAACAGACCTGAGAGCATGCACATTTGATAATGGGGAACTTGTTCCTGCATAATGATCATTGAAAAGACAAGCATATGGTGACAGTATGGCAGTGTTGGATGGTGAGGAAGGGGTGGCAGAATCTGTAGGCAAATAGGTGGGCTGTTGGGGTACGGCAGAGGGTATAACTGGGTTGCTGTTAAGGTCGGTTTGGGAATTAGTAGGCTAAAAAAGTGAAGGAGGGTTCAAAGATGGAAGATGTGTAGGTTGTGTGGAGGGTACCGGTGAATGTGTTACCTATTTAGAATTCGCAATAGAAAAGATATTTTCATGAAAACGAACATGATGAGAGACATAAATATGATGAAATGCTAAATTAAGACAACGATAACCAAGATGGGATGGGTTATATCCTAAGAACACACAAGAAGAGGACCAGAAATCTAATTTATGAGCATGATATAGACGCAAAAAGGGGAAACAAAGACACCCAAAGTACGCAGAAAATGATAATCAGGAGTACGACGAAACAGACACTCAAACGAAGATTTATTTTGGAGAACTAAAGTAGGCATGTGATTAATAAGATATACCGATGATTCAAAAACATAGTTCTAAAATCACAATGGTACATTACACTGGCTTAAAAGGGTTAGGCTAGTTTCGACAATATGTCGATGACGACATTCAATAGTGTCATTTTGTTCATGAGTATAAGGACAGTTTAACCGATGATGAATACCAATGGTCTAAAAGAATTTATTCAACTTACGATATTCACCGCCTCAATCAATTTGAACAGATAATTTTAAGTGAAAACTGACGCTCAACAAGTGTTTGAAAACGTTGAAAAGTGGAAAACGCATCAGATTTGGCAATAAGCAGATAATACCATATATGTTTGGTATGCGCATCAACAAATATAACAAAGTAACGAAAGCCATCAGAAGAAAACATAGGGGCAAGACCCCAAACATCACTAAATATTAAATCAAGTGGGGTAGCAGTTTTGTGACCTATAGGTCGCAATGACAGATGTGACGACTTGCCTAAAGGACAAGCTTGACACTGAGTAAGAGAACGTCTAGAAGTACATACGATTTTATTGCTGAAAACTAACAAATTTTAAATGTGAGGGGTTGGATGACCCAAACGACGATGCCACATGTCGGCAGTCACGGAGATGCAAGGAGACCAAAAAGCTTGAGGAACTGACGTGGCAAAAGACTCGAAGATGACATAAAGACCATCATTACTGTGACTAAAAAAAAGAACTTTCTTGGTGACGAGATCCTTGACATAAAACATAAAAGCATTAAATTCAAAATAAACATGATTATCACGATAGAATTTTTGAACAGATAACAATGGTTTGGTAATATGAGGCACATAGAGAGCATTAGATAATGTAAAAATGAATTTTAAGGAATTTAACATAGTATGTCCAATATAGGATATGTCAAGGCTCTTATCGTCACCAACATGCAAATAATCATTACCAAGATAAGGTGTAGAATCGGTTAGATTTACAAAATCAGTTGTGTCGTGTTGATGCCGGTGTCGGGGAACCAAGTTGTAACAGAAACATTCCCAACAACAAGGTGAGTAGAGGGCTGCTGGGTACTATTGTGAAACTGGGTACAATGGGGAGTTGTGTGACCGAAACTGGAGCACAATTGGCAATGGACATGCTGTTGTCCAGACCACTGCCCAGCCCTTGAGTAGTGGTCTGGACAATTATTTGGCCGTTAGTCTGCAGCAAATTGGCCCCTATTCTGGTGAGTGTAGCTGCTGCTGTTGGGACGTCAATTACCTCGAAAGTGACCCTTGTTGCGGCTGAAGTTTGAGCTGTGATGAGACATAGCAAGATGAGCAGAGGGATGTGGTGTTGGAGAATACTGTAAAGAAGAAGCGGCATCCATGGAATGAAATGAGTTTTTGTGTAGAAATTCATGGGTAAAAAGGTGGTTGTGAAGATCAGCATATGACAACGGTTTTGCCTTGGTTATGAGACTTGTTACCAAGTCTTTGAACTTACCATGAAGGCCACGAAACACATAGAGATTAAAGTCTTCAAGAGATATAGGGCGACCAGTAGCAGCCAATTCGTCAAATAACGATTTGGCTTGCTGCATGTATATACTAACCGATAAGTCTCCTTGCTGAAGGTCTTGGAAGGAGCCATGAAGTTGCATGATGCGAGAATTAGACGGAGATGCAAGCGCTTTCTTAAGAGTGCGTCAAACACAATGTGAGGTAGAACAATCTACCATGAGATGCAACACATCCACAAAGAAAGAGGAGAGTAATGCACTCAAAATAAGTTGATCATGTTGCTTCCAACGAAGAAAAGAAGGGTTTATTATAGAGTAAGAACCAACATAACTGTCAAAAACATGAGATGGAGGACACGGTACTGAGTCGTCAATGAAGTGAAAATGGAATAGAGATAATTTGTGTTCATAAGTTTCAATGAAACAACTTGGTGGGTGTTTGATAAAAGAACGATAGCTGGAGTGTGTGTTCCCATAAGGTGCAAAGGAACGGAAGAAATTTATGAGGAGGAATCAGAGACATGCTCTACAAGTGGAGGCTGATGTTGTGGAGGAAAGACACCACCGGCAGCAGCTTATAGATGGTTGACTGGCTGTGCTGCACCACTGATGGTGAGGGAGAAGTCGGCGGCAATAGTAGAATCCATTTAGGAAAAGCATAGAGAAGGTCGGCTACAAAGAGAGAGAGGGAGAAAAGAGTTCTAACGGCAGAAGGCTTTGATACTAAATTGAGAATAATTAAGAGACTTAACCTATTGGTTGGCCAACCCTTTCTATAGATATGTGTAGGGCAATATACAATAGGAATGATGAGGGTTACCACACAAGAGCATGACTACAATATTTTCTATATACAATATTTCTTATATAGGTACATTCTATAATAATGAGATACCATTGGGTAGATATGGTGACTATGTTGGTTATTGTGTCATGCTAAGCATGCTATTAATGAAAATGTTAACGAAGGACAATATCATCGATGAAGAAAATGGTGTTTGCTATACAAAAAAAAATATTTTGTGTGTGTAGAAAAAATAAGCACATAAAAAAATTATATGCACGGGTAATGGGAACTCAAAAAATGCATTGAAAGGTGTGCTAGGGCAAGACTAGAAAGACTAGGGTTAGTATTGGCATAAGGAAAAAAATTCCAACCATTTAAGATGACCTAAATGGTTGGGAAATATTTTTTTTGGTATTATCAATCCCCTCAAGTCTTTTAAAGAGTCATGTTAGACTTTAATCGGAAAACACAGAGAAGAAAATACTTACTATATAAACATCACCTTTATTTGTACGAAAAATGCTACCTTTGACTTTTATTTATGTGGGAGTTTTTTGTATAAGAAAGATGATATTTCAACAAGTTTAAGTAGAGAACATTATCTTATAGAAAATAAAAAATGCTTTATGATCATAAAAACGTTGTGTAAGGAGATGTTGCATAGAGATTTAGTAATTTGAATGGAGATTACCAATGATTAGAAAACAGAACAAATACCTTAGTTTATATCAGACAAACAAACAACGCAATTTACCTTAGATAAGGTGTAATAGGGGTGAAACGTCCTCCCTATACATAACTAGTACCTTTATTGAGACTCTGAGACTAGTTAAGGTTCCTAGTAACCAAAATACTAGGCGATGACTCCATCCTATTTCTACTGATAAGAAATAAGAATTCCTTGTTATTTCCTCCATCACCATTTAGATCTCGCTTTGAGAGGACGATCGCAACAATGTCCAAAGTGTTTATAAACTTGCATCCTTCTATAAATAGTTCATTAGAATTTTCAATTCCTTGAATGTGTATATTACTAAGTGCCTAAAAAGGCATACTTTCTAGTGGATTGAAGAAGCAAAAGTTTATTTTTAGTTAGTGAACTAGAAGATAATTGAGGCTCGTATGTTAGCACTCTTTAATTTTGATAAGTGGTTTGAGGTAATTGAGATGCATCACGATTATGTATTGAGGGTGTTCTTAACTAGGATGGGAGACCGATCGTTTTTTTATAAGAAGTTGTCCAGTTTCAAAAATAATTACTCCACATATGATCTAGAGTTTTATGTCATTGTTTAGGCATTAACAAAATTATCTTGTTCAAAAGGAGTTCATACTTATCACTTATGATAAATCTTTGAAGAATATCAATGGGTAGTATAAATTAAGTCGACAACATGTTAAATGGGTATCTTTTATGCAGGAGTTCAATATTTCTTTAAGGTAGAAGTCGGGTAATCTTAACAAGGTGGCTGATGCACTTAGTAGGTGAGTTGCCTTATTTAACATTATATGTGTATAGGTGATGAGACTTTAAACTTTTCAAGAGCATTACCTAAGTGAGTCTTCATTTAAACATATTTATGCTAAGCGGGTAGAAGGAAGTAAGTGAGGTAATTTTGTGCTTTTGAATGGTTACTTGTTTTTTGTTGTGTAGTTATGCATCATAGATTATTCTTTTTGAGAACATATCATTCATGAGTTGAACTACAAGGGTAACTTTGGGCATGACAAGACCCTGGCCTAGTTTATCAAATTTCTACTAGTTTAAACTTTTATTTGTCAAATGAAGAGTCATTTGGCTAAAACTCTAATGTAACTCTTCATTTATAAGAAGATATGTCATTTGTCAATAGTCCAAAGGTTCCTTAACTTATGTTGGTTTGTATAACCACTACTTGTTCTAGATGCTCCTTGGTTGGATGTTAGTATTGATTTTGTATTGGATTTACCTCATACCCAATGGGTTATGAACTCAACCATTGTAGTGGTGGATAGGCTTTCAAAGATTTTCCACATCATTGAATGTTGGAAGACCATAAATTCTTCCTAGATTACCCATATTTACTTTAAAAAGATAGTTTACTTTCATAGAGTCCCTAGATCCATTACCTCAAATAGAAAAACAAAGTTTATAAGTGTTTTCTAGAAGATTTTATAGGAAAAACTTGGTACATGGCTAAATCTCAACAGTGCTTGTTACCCTAAGAAGGATAGATAAATCGAAGTGGTCAACCATAACTTAGGGAATCTATTGCAAAGTACTTTGGTGAAAGATAAGCCTAATAAATGAGAATTGTCCTTGCCACAAACAGAGTTCACTCATAATATGTCTAGAAATCTAACCATTCAGCTAAGCCTATTCGAGATTGTTTATGGGTAGAACCTTTCTTGTGTGCTTAAGTTAGCATATATTTCTTGCGTCAGAAAGCTGGACATTCAAGCTAAAAATATGAGACTATTTGTATAGAATACATGAATATATCAATCAAGCTATTACAGATAGCAATGCTAAGTATAAGATCTAAGCTGATACTTGTAATATATGGGTCATTTATGAGATATGTGACCTTGTTTTGATAGTAGTCACTTGGAAAAAATTTATGATTAGGAAGTATAACAAGATGATTTTATGAATATATCAAAAAAAATAGAAGTATAACAAGATGATTTTATGAATATATCAAAAAAATAATATTTTTAAATTTTGATAATAATTCTATTTGAATTTACTTAAAAATTTATAATAAAAAATATTAAAAAAAAATAATATTATAATCTCAAACTATTACACAAATCAGAAAAAGTTGGGAATGTCAGAATCTATTATGTGATAAAATACAAAAAGAAAACCACGTGTATTACAACTCTTTAAGTACATGAGGCGGCATTATAGGAAGAACGATAAAAAAGAAAACCACTTGATATTGATAATTTGTTCTTAATTTGATGGGAGAGATGATTTGAGTGCATGAACATTAGTATAAATCTTTTATTTTGTAACTTAAAAAAAAAAAATTTAGGTGAAACGAACAAAATTTGACTATGGCTTCAAATCTGCGTGGATTGGAACAGATTTTGGTAGATTCTTTACCATAAAAAGTTACTTAAATTCATGTACTTTTTATACATAGATATACATGAATCCTTATCCTCTCTAATCTGTGTATATATGGTAATCAACCCGCTTTAGAAATATGACCCTATCCTCCCTCTTCGTATTCGAAATAATATGACGTTATCCTCAAAACCACAGTGACAAGCGCAGCGCAAGTAGCGACGGGTGCTTGAGTTTGTTACCAAAAGGTGTATAAGGGAGCAAGATAGAGATTGCGTCGCCATGCACACCGACATTTTCCGGTGAAGAAAATGCGAAACAGATCAAAGACGTTTCCTCTGCTAATTTTCTCTCCGAGGAAGGACAGACAAGCGTAGGTTGGATTTTATAATCAGCCAATCACAGCATCTATAGCTGCGTCAGGAAATCAAATATGTTCACGCTTTTTTCAACCCTTGCCTTCATCCTGTATAAAACTTGCCTAGTTAACATCGCCTTCCTACCTTGGGCCAGTTGGGACAGCACTTTGCTGCCAAGTGATGATAAGTACTTAATTAATATGCTAATCCATTTACTAACTGATTAATGAAATATTAATACGAATTCCTGTCATTTCTTACATTTTTTAATGTCGTTTGCTGGACTTTCAACCCCAAAAATATATATATTTTGATCATAATTATAAAAATCGTTGGACTAAAGTTTGCGTTACATAGACTCTCAGCCTTTGTCTCATACATACCAAAAATACTCCTGCTTTTATCATTACATTGTTATATATGGTGGCATTAATTTATCATTGATTTTTTCTTCTTTTTTAACTCTATACAATGCAGCTAAT
>Ga0325403_1006181_pt1 | contig 11373 bp, 5 predicted proteins | sample PopdelMetagenome_19_FD_205665 | JGI IMG/M metagenome (GOLD analysis project Ga0325403, IMG submission 205665) | Populus deltoides microbial communities from Bellville, Georgia, United States - Xylem-PdKOR-R4 | ecosystem: Host-associated > Plants > Phyllosphere > Stem > Wood/Secondary xylem...
ATCGGTTTTCGAGGGTAAATTAATTGAGACTGTACTAATGAAATATCCATTGGACATCAAACACGTGCACGCTTAAATTGCCAGAACAAAATGATTTTTTCCTTTGAAAAATAGTCCTTCAATTATAATCGTTGTAGGCTTGTAGCCTTTCTATACCTTAAATTACATCGTTGACCATGATTATAAATCATGATTCAAAAAAGGGCATGTTTCTAGTTTGTATAATTTTATAGTTCAATAATTGAAAGTCACCCATTTTCTCAAATCATAAGATCAAGGGTCACATCTCTCTTTCAAATTATAAAAATCACCAGACACCGCCACAGTGTATTGTTTTCTTGTTTAAAAAGAAAATGAAATCCTCAGGCTCAGAGTCTTGATCGTGAGTTATATTACTATACCAAGTGTCCGAGCAAAACCGAAGGTATTCAGCGATTTCCCTCTAGATAATTGTTTAGTACATCACGAGAAAGAAAAGAAAAGTTGAAAAAGTAGACTTGGAGTGCTGTTATTTCTCTCGGGCACAACTGAGCAGACTAACGAAACTGCAATTTCGTTAGTTAACCTTTGCCCAGTCTACAAAAACCCTGTCCGAGGAGGGACAAAACAATGCAAGTGTCGTCGTCCAGGGGTCCTCGACACTAGGATAGGCTAGCTTGTCTTTCCATTCTCGGTCATACTTTGTGTCCTACCATGAGAAATCTGGCGCGCGCGCGCGCGCATCCATCCAAAGTTCTATTTTCACGTGAGAGGAAGATTGAACCACAGGTGTATTAAATAATTCTTCGGTGAATAAACTCGTAGCTAGGATCGAGGGAAAACGTAATTCAACACGGCCCGTCTAAAAAAGGACAAGATATTCAACACGGCTTGGAAATGTAAAGACAAAGTAACCGAGCATAGGTCAGATCGTTCTAGGTTTCGGACTAATTTCATGTGGCATGAAATTTGTTTTTCTTCTTTTTTATTCTTAAGTAGAGGTTGTCGTCGACTTTCAAGTCTGTTGATTCAAGGTGTAACAGAGGAAGATAATCTTTTTCAGAGCCTGGAATAAAATATAGCCACAATTCTAGCTTGTAGACTTGCAGTACAAAACTTGTCCAAGCTCCCAAAATTGTCTGCCTCCGACTTTCGAGTCCCATCGAACTCTCTCGGCAACGTTCTCACCGCTCAAACTTGGAGGGTTCTATTAGCTTCGGCAATTCCTGGCATGTGCTTTGACCTCGAAATTTTGCTACTCACTCATTGCCCATTCCACTTCCAAGTTCTTTCATTTTTGAAGAAACCTCAAATTAATCCGAAACCTATTCACTAATTCTTAATTAAGTTTAAGATAAAAACGTTTTGAATTCAACTTTTGTCAATTGGAAAAATTGAAAAGTTTAGATGGTATCTAATCGAGAAAAACCTGATACATTAGAAATGAAATTGATAAAATTACTTGCTTTGGATGAAATTGAAAACAAGCAATGTGTTTTGGGATGAAAATGATGTTTTCCCTTCTACTTTATCTTTTGCGAGCATAAATTATATTGTCGTTCCTTCTTTTTTAAGCAAAAAAACCATCTGGAACCCTTTCCTGATGTTGTTTTTTTCCATTCAAACACGGATGATAAATTTTGCGCCATGTCATCCAAGTTATGTTCATCACGTCACTAGCTAGGTTTAGCCCGACAAGGCAAGGAAGCCATGGTGTCAAAGACTTAAATTCCTAAACGCATTAAATTATATATGAACTAGCTAGTAGCTTGTTTGGGAATATGGCTAGTTTTTAATTTTTTATATTTAAAATTAATTTTTTTAATGTTTTTAAATTGTTTTGAGTATTGAGAATAGCTTTTTTAAAAATAAAATATTATTTTACTAAGCTCGTGAACAGGAAAAAAAAAAAAGGATTTCTTCGTGTGCTTGCGATAGTGGGAGGAAGAAAAATTCAAGTGGAACATAAAGTTTAATAATTTCTTTCTAACAACGTTTGAATTTGAGTCATGTGTTATTTACTGCCCAAAAGAAATCATAAAAGGGAATAAAAGCAGAACGTAACTTGTTACTTTCTCATAAAGTTGCTGCATAATAACGGGAAAACAACTGTGGCATACAAGCATTAAAGCAGAATTATGCAATCTGGATTCGAGGAGTTTATACTTTATCAACAGTTTATTTCAGTATGAAATCGGAGAGAGAACTTTATCTTTATTCCCAAAAGGCAAAGCTACGAAAGCACGGGATCTTTTATAGCATTAATTGACACACACACGTATGAATATCTGGAGCTAATCATGATTCGGTCACATTGGTCCCCTTTTATAGCGTTGCTGCATGGTGAATTTGCTCGCCTTTTACTCCCACTATTTGTAGCTAGGCAGGCAGCATATTCTTGCTCCGACTCTCTTCCTTATTTCCTCCTAGCAAGTAGCAATCTGTTTTTCGGACTCGGGAAAGCAAGCAAGCTAGTAATACAACGCGCAGCAGCATTTTCCCCTTTCCTTTTGCTATTATTAACAGACCAGGAATCCCTGGAAGGGCTTTAATTCTCCTTTGAAACGGTCCAGATCGAAGGAAATAACAGATATATATAGTTAATTTCCCACATGCTCTCACAGGTATGAACGCAAATAAAGATGGCAACATATAACCCCGAGAGAGTAGCTTCATATCAAGCTGGAGCTTTCTCCTTGCTACTCCCTCTGTTTTTTTAACATGAAATCTGATCATATAAAGGAACAATTCACTTTGTCGTGGCTTATACCCACCAAAAGCATTCTGTCTATCTGTCCCGTTAAATGAAGAATATTTTCTCCAGGGATTTTTGCTTTCACTTCTATCCTGACGGAGGGAGGGGAAAGGGGTCGAATTTCAAAAGATTTCATGGCACATGGATCAAACACTTTGGCGTTTTTGGGGTCTAAAGCAAAAGAAGAAAGAAAAGGTTGGGATTGCATTGGGATCTGAAATAAATGAGACACTTTAAGCTTAATGAGGTACGGCAATGATATACTGTCTCGAGAGGTCTTTTCATTTTATTGTGTACGCGAAGGATTTGGCGAGGAGACAAGGCATGTTCAATCCTTTATGTGCTGGTGTTGCGATTGGACGGAGCCCTGTAATTTTTAAGCTGATAAAAAGTACTTTTTTCCATCTGAAAATCAATTTGCAAAAGCATCTTCAGTCGCCGATCACATCACCAGAACTTAATCCGACGAACTGTTTTGTAACGTGGCACTGATTATCCAAGTACAGAAAATTATAAATTTGAAGAAAATTATAAATTATTTGGAATAGTTTTAACGCGGGATCAAGTAATCTAATACTTGATCTATATTCTCTGTTTTTTTTTGGTATGATTTAGCATCACTCATTGTTTTTGGGCATGCTACGACTGAATTTTAATAAATGAAAATGAAAACTAGTTGAGAGATATCACTCGGCTGAAAAAAAAATAATCGGCCGGTCTTGTACGTTTGTGGCGGGTCAAACACGACATGTGCACTTTAAAAAATGGTGGTCCTCACCTCACGCGCTTCCTTGTGTGCAGATATTCAAATACAGACATGACATCGGGGATACATGCACGGACTCAGCACACATTAGCCAAGCAAGAATCAATAATTTAAAATGCACGCTGCCGTTTACAGACTATGGGCCTTTAAAATCCAACATGTTTTGGTAACTGGATGATATACATGAATTACCAGGGCCGACATTTGATCTGAGTCCTGCCTTGTAAGAAATAAGAAGAAACATCCAAAGGAGTGGCGCTTATGCCAGTTGGTAGAGGCCTCACCACCGTAGCTAAACCTGACCTGTCCTGATGGTCCACTGATAAATGATTAATTTGATTAAAATTTAATTTTTTTTAAATAATTTCAATTTTTTTAAGAAAAATTCATAAAATCATAACCTAGACGTTACTCCGGACTATCTTTAGATCAAGTTTAAGAACAATATCACGCGAGGCGGTGGCTTGTAAACCAAAGACAGCGTTGATGATGTTTGTTTCAAAACAGCAAATAACCAATCCCTGATTCCTTTTCAAAATCTACACAACCAGGCACTCACTGATTGACCTGATCAGGATCTGCTTATGATAGTTGTACTTAATAAATATATGCCCGGACTACTTTGTCACGAACAATCATCAAGAAGCATAGATGGAGTCCACTCATCTTTTTTCAAGGATGCAAGAGATGCTGATTGTGGGAAGCAGAAAGCGACCATACAAGAATCAAACAAATGTCAATTGGAAAAGGGTAAAAACAAAGGCACCAAAAACAGCAATAGCGAAATATCAATAGACCTGAATTTTTGGAAAAATCATTGCCAGAATAAATGGGATCATCGGAGCGAACAGCAATTTTCCCAGTTTTCCATGAAGGCACAGAACTCTAAAAACTCGTTTGATTCCCGACAAGTTGTGTAAAATATGTCCAAGTCCTCTTTGTTTAGCAATGGCTGGCTAGGTTATTGTTTCCTTCCCCTCCCTTTCTTCCCTGCCCGTGCTTCTGTCTGCTCTTTCCCTGTAACTTCTGAAACATCCGCTGCATCAAGATAAGAAACACAAGAAACGAGTAAAAACTTGTTAGAGCAACTTGGACACATCAAGATCCATCGGTTCCTATCAAATTTAATAAAATAACTGCATTTTAAACTGAAATAGGTACAAAATACAGTGCAATTTGGAAACAAAGAAATCCAAAGATGGATTGTACCATCGGGGCCCCGCGACATCAAAGTAAAGAATAGGTTGTTCAGCTTCTCCATCTTCTTAACGTCCTGTGCCTGGTCTGTCTTGAACTTAAGACACTGGCAGAAAAGTACAAACATTAATATAGAGGCATTGCTGAAAAAAATAGATAGAATTCAGATACCATGGCAATTAAAGTGAAACCTATTTGTGATCAACTTGTTTCCAAAAGCTATGAATTGTGCATAAAGGCAACAAACACTTGAAATTGATTGTTGACAGGCCAAAGGCATGCAAATCCAGGAGATACACATTCAAGGGAAATGAGAAGCTAATATACAGAAGCTTTGCTTTATAAATAAAAGCAAGCATCCATGGGTCCATTTCAATGACAAAACATATAAACTTATCAGTTTTTTGTAAGCATCCATGGGTCCTCTCTCTCTCACACACACACAATGTTAAGGTTGGGGAGGGCCGGAAGGGGAGTCAGACAGTGGGAAAAGGATGCCTGGAATGTGAACAAGAATGCCATGGAAAATAATCATTTGTGAACATAAGAGCTCCTAGTGGGGGGGAATGTCCCTGGGTACCTTAACTATAAGGGGGCCATTTTTCTGATCACTGTCAGCTGTAAAGCGCCCTTCCATTCCAACATCTTCTCTAAGAAAAGAAAGAGCTATAAAAGTCTTTATCATGCTAATGATATGATAAGCACACTAGGTGCATCAAAAGAGAAGGAAATGCCAGATAAACATGATATCCCTTGGTTTCTGGTTAACTTTCTGCTGAGTATGCTGGTCGAGTGCATGTCTGCCATATTAGTAGAATAATTTCTTCCAAAACTTATCAGCATGTGCATAGCAAAACCGATATAGGCGCATCAAACTCATAAAAAAAGTTTGTGAGGTTGCACAGACTACTATTTAATTTGAAGTAAAACAGATGTGAATCCTATTGCACTATTCCATTCACCCAAGAGCATTCTTGATCCTAACATTAGATAAAGCAAGCCTGTCATCATCAGGGCAGCCATGAACTCACCTCAATTAAACTTTGATCTCAAACCAATTAAGGGCAGCCTAATCCAACAAACATAGTTGACAACCTCTGAATCCAATCTGATCCATTAAACAATGTAACATCAAAATTACATTTGACATCAAACTGTAGAAAGAGCCCATTGTTCTGACACTGCTGAGACCAATATCTCACTGCATGGGTTTATAAAGTTCAAACTTTTTAAATCAGCTTCATGCACATTCTTCAATGTTTTTGACGTAGCATGACTCAACATAGTTATGGCTGAAAACACACTTCTTAATCAAAATTAAACGCCACCTTACCAATCCACTTTTCCCCTCTCAACCATCGATATTATAAGTAATATACATATTTTACATTCAAAATCATAAAAAAGTCCATAAAATACAAACACCCAGAGTACAGGAACAAGAACCTGCCTAGGAGCCTCCAACGAGACAGAAATTAGTTCACTGGATCAAGCAAATCAACCCAAGCATGCAAAAAAAGAGAACACTCACTCATGTGATTTCTATAAGTAATACGTCAAAAAAATCAAAGCAACGAACAGTCCAACCTAAAAAGAGCTCTCTCCCATTCCACTTACATGCATCTCAAGTTTCCTCAAAAAATATCTTAGGCTTCTTTCTCCAAACTGGTCCACAAAATTACCAATGGAAATAGATTAAAATCTACTTTTTTTCATGTGCTAAATGCTTCATTCTGGTAACCAAGCAGGCCACCTATTCCCCAAAGCAATCCAAGTGAATCTTACATTCATTAAAAGAAAGCATCCTCATGCAAGAATTAAATCCTATAGAGATCCAAATACAGTCAACTTACAAGATAAATTGCAAATGCAAACAAGCACTCAATTAGACTGCGCAACTAGTTCAAGAATTTGCTTGCAATCTCACCAGCCAAGAATGCCATGCATAAAACGGCTAGAGGCCATAAAAACCCCTAACACACACAGACAGAGAGAAAAAAAAGAGAAAAAAAGCCCGCATACTTTCCAGTCTCACAAAATTACATTCTAAACCATATACAACTCCTCTCAAAACAAACACTCCGATTCTTATATATTCTAAGCTCAAATCCACTGCATTCATCATAGAATACTAACATTGCAATGTTTTATATATAAACTATGGCAAACTCATATATAATATAAGCACAGATTTGAACATGCCAGCTTAACTGAAACCGATAAGTACCTCTTTGTTGTCGGTGACCTTGAGAACCAACTTGCCATCACAGTGTCTGTACTTCATTACATACCGCGTCTATATCCCATTTTAATACCACAATTAAATAAATAAATAAGTAAATAATATAAAATAAGCAACATAAAATAGCACAGTGTTACGGAAAATCCGTATAGTTTGTTAAATAAAGGAGAAAATAGAATTAATTATTTCGATCTTAGAAAAATCAAAAAATCAAAACGTCTTCCTCGACTACACTACTACGATGCGTTACTAATACGTCAAGCCAAAATGGGAAATCATGAAATGGGAATAGAAATTAGCTCTGTTTCCTTCAATTTTCTACGCAACCAAACAGAACGCAATCTAAAGAAAAGCAGGGAGAAAGTAACATACAGAATCGGGATCGGCACGGAACAGTTGCACGGATCGGTCAACGAAGTCGTCCCACGAAGTTATGTAAACCATTGCGTTCAGAAAGTAATAAAAGTGAGAGAATTGCTTGATTTTCACAAATGGGGAACTGCCGTCGACACAGTTTTGGTGAAGAAGAAGAAGAAGGCGGCACAGGGAGATTTTGCTGGAATTTAAGGGATGGGCTTTTTCTTTAAAATTCGTGTTTATATTTAGGGCCGCTTTACAAGCCTTGTATACAGAAAGATTTTATATAGGATTGTTTTTAAAATATTTTTTATTTAAAAATATAATAAAATAATATATTTTCTTATTTTTTAAAATTTATTTTTAATATTAATATATCAAAATAATATATAAAAAATAATTTGAAGTAAAAATAAAATAAAATAAAATTTTAATTTTTTTCAGAAATAATTTTGAAACACAACAAAATTATTTAAAAAATTATAAAAAATTAATTTGATGTGTTTTTTTTTTTTAAAAATGTATTTTTAAAACTCACACAAATACAATTAGAAATGTAATAATAAACGGGTACTAAAAAAGGTGATTTTCAAATGAGAAATTTACCATTAACATCTTGTATTTTGGTATTTATTGCTATTAATTTGCTATAATTTAAAAAATTAACATTTATATCTTGAATTTTATCCATGTGCTAGGGTTTAATATTATGTAATAAAAAATCAATTAAAAAATTCTGATTATTTAAAGGACTATTATTTTTTATTCGATGACTAGGAAGCTTTGCAATATTAATATTATAACTTTGTTATCTAATTAAGTTTATATTTTTTTAAAATCCTCATGAAATTACCATATACCTACTCACGTATTATTTTCATTAGAATAATATGACCACGGATTTTCCATTCATGATAAAACATTTGAAATATATGTCAGGGGTAATTCATCTTTTTACTGATATACAATTATTTTCAAATTATGTGATGATATATCAGTCTTTTTATATTTTTTTATAGTAAAATAATTACATTTAAAAATAAAAAATAGACTTGCATCCAGGGTCTTTTTAGACTTGTCAATTTTTTCAGCGTAGCAAAACAAACAACTTAATTACATTTAAAAGCAAAATCTACTAAACTATAAAACTTGTTGACGTTATTATTAAGTTGACCCATGGAGTTTTTTTTTAATAAATATTATATAAAAAATCTTGTTAACGAATACATTTAGATAGCCCCATGCGACACTGAGTGTGTCGTAGTTTGATAACCAAATATTTTTTTTTTTATGATATTTGAATTATCTCGATGACTTTTTCATAATGCTAAGATATGTTATAATCAATTTCAATTTAGTTTGATGCCGATAATTTTTTATTTTTTTTATTTTATCTCTTTTCATTGATTTTTATACTAGCCATTCAAATTTTCAAAACATTCATTCAATTTGTTTTTCTTTAGATTCAATCCATTTTTTATTACTATTTATTTTATTTTGAATAATTTATAAAATTTAATTATTTTTTTTAATTTCATCCTTCTTTAATTTTTTTCATGTTTCAAATTCAGTCCCCATTCTTTTCGATTGCTACTTGTTTTACTTGAGATAAAATTTTATTTTGATTTTGTTTGCAATTCATCATTTGTAAATTTTTTTCTATCAGATTTGATCCTTATTATTTTTTATTACCTTGACAAAATTTTTAAATAGAATCTTTTTTATCATTCAATATTAAATTTGTTGAGAATTGAGATTATTAATTGAGTCCAAATCTAGATGTTCACAGATTGTAGGTTTTAGAGATTAACCCAAGTTTAAGAGGTTTGCTAGGGTTTTTTTTTTTTTCCTTTCTTTTTAACTCATGTGTTTTTTTTTTTAATTTCATCATCCAACATTTATTTAATTACATTTTAGGCTATGCTATTTTTATTTATTCGTTTTCTATAGATTTGTTTCACAAAAATAGGTAGAGGATTAACCCAATATAACCCGATCGAAAATCCAAGTTGACATGTGACCCGATCAACCTCATGAAAATCCAATTAAAACCCCTGGAATTTTTTCTATTTTATTTTTAATCCTTTTAAAGATCCATTCTCACTTTGTTTTTATAAAATAAAAAAAAATTGGTTAACGCGGGTTAATTGGGGTTAACTCATCTAACATGAGACATGGATCTTGCCCTGGGTTCACCTCCCGGTTGGGTAGAAAAACTATGGATTTTTTCACTAATTTTGAAAATGATTAGGTTGTGTTGGATCTTTTTATTTGTTGTTCTTTGTTGAATTTTCTTTGGCTACTTTTTAAAGTTAATGTTTTTTTTTTCCGATTTCATCCTTCAATACTGATTTAGTTAAGAATTGAGCTTCTTGATTTAGTTTGAGTCTATGATTTCATAGGTTGCAAGTTTCAAAGGTTAGTTTGGGTTTAGAAGCTTATCCTCGCTTTTTTTTTAGTTTGGGTTTACGAGGTTAGGTTTGCATATTCTCTTTTTATTTTTAGGCTCATGTTTTTTCAGTTTATCCATTAACATTTATTGAACTGAAGATTAGACTCTCATTTTTTTTCACTTGCTTTATTTATAATTTTTTATTAATTTTGAAAACAACCCAGGTTATTTTGAGTTTTTTATTTATTGTTTTATTTGTTAGATTTAGTTTTTTTTAATAAATTTAGTTTTTGAGTTAAAGTAGATCGATTGATGAAATTTAAATATTAGATTCACACTTCATAATATTTTGTTTCTGACAATGTGTGTAGTCTTTTTCAATGTTATCATGTGACATTTTGCAGTGATGCTGAAACCTTCTTGGTGAATTCATTTTGGTGATGGGCAACAGAGTAACAATGAGTCTCTAATGAATATGATACTAACATCTTATTATTTTATATTTTTTTCTTTGTTTTCTCTATTAAATTCATTTTTTTTGTTTGCTTTATTTATTTTCAACATATTCTTATAATAATTTTATTAAATTAAACAAATTTATTAAATCTGGTCAATTCAATAAATTTAATCTTAATTTTTTTCTTCTTTAAAACTGTTGGTCTGGCATGTTAGAAAAAGAAAAAAAAGGACCTAACATCTAAGCGTAGAACATGCCACTTAGTTGTTCCATGTCTATTAAAGAAAACAATTCTCCTAACGGGTTATTTGGAACCATGAAATTGAACTCAATTTTAAGGATTAAATTAATTTTTGTGAGAAGAATCTATCGAGAATGTTGATTTGAATTTAAAATGAAATTCAAATTATAAAAATAGAGAAAAATAAATTAACTTACTTTTATAAATTATAAATTATATTCCAGCTCCCTTCCAGCAATGGCCTCTGTCTCATGTGGTGAAGAGTTTATTTGTGGAATCACATCCAACAACTCTCAAGCATTTTGCTTTAACTTGTCAAATCCGGGTAAAAAAGTTTTCCCAGAGAGTGCCCAATACAACTCTTATTCACAAGTTGCTTCAGGCAAATAGCATGCTCGTGCCATTAAAGGATCTTACTTTTCTAGTGCAGAATATGGAATCGTGGGTCATTGGAAGTTTAATAAAAACATCATTTGATTCGTTTCAGAAGTCTAATATTGATAGTCTTGTTTTTAGAAAGATTGTTTCTGGTGATGGGTTTAGTTTGCGGCGTTATTAAGGAAGGCGGTGTGGTTTGTTGGGGATCAAGACCAGCTAATCCAGGAGTCTCAGCTGTTTCCGGTGAATCTGAGATTTTAGCCTCGGGAAGGGGTTCTGGTTGTGGTTTGTTCGGGGTTCGCGAGGATAGTCATGAAGTTGAGTGTTGGGGGAATATTGAACTGGCTTCGATTCCAAAGGGCTCGGGGTTTTTGTCTATTGCTTCATCAGATTACGCTACTTCTGGGGTTAGAGAAGTTGACTTTAGTTCTGGGAGTTCATGGGAAGCCCCGCGCTAGATTATAGCCCCCCTTTCCAGTTGTGTATATATGGGCAGTTTAGTCATTTTGTTATATTGGAATTTTTTTGCTGACATAAAATGGTAATTTTGCAGATTGCAGCGGTAATAATATAGAATTTGGGGTGTTTTTTATTTATTAAAATATCTTT
>Ga0325403_1006183_pt1 | contig 11372 bp, 6 predicted proteins | sample PopdelMetagenome_19_FD_205665 | JGI IMG/M metagenome (GOLD analysis project Ga0325403, IMG submission 205665) | Populus deltoides microbial communities from Bellville, Georgia, United States - Xylem-PdKOR-R4 | ecosystem: Host-associated > Plants > Phyllosphere > Stem > Wood/Secondary xylem...
ACATACCCAGAGTCATGTGAAACACTAGGAGGAGGCGCCATAAAGACATTTTCTTGAAGATCTCCATTCAAGAAGATATTTTTAATATCAAGTTGAGAGATATGCCACTAATAAACCAAAGCTACTACAATAAGAGCATGAATAATAGTCATTTTGCAACAAGAGCAAATATCTCCTCATAATCTATACCATATTGTTAAGAGTATCCTTTTGTAACCAACGTAGCTTTGTATCACTCAATAGACCAATTAAAATTAGTATTAATCTTATACACCCAACAACAATCAACAACACTCTTGCTAGGAGGTAGAGGAGCCAAATCCCAAATACTTATCTTATACAAAGCAGAAAGTTCATCATCCATATCTTAGTGTCAAAAAGGATTAAGAATTATTTCTTTATAGGAAGAGAGCTTAGAAAGACAATGAATAGAAGCTAAAAAAAAAGTAAAAGATGAAGAATAACAAGAATAAACAAAATATGGTAACTTTGTGGACTTATGAATGCTTATGGATTGATATAGAGGTGGATCCACAATCTCAAATGGAGCTTGAAGGGTTATAAAGGAAAAGAGAGCTTCAGGTGTACTGAAGAGTAAAGTGTTAGTACCTACAAAATAATCAGTACGAATTACACTATGGATCCTCTCACAAAACACTGTGAACTCACTATTCACGGTGGTTTTTTCTTTATCTTAATATTGTTTTTTTTGTTTCACTCTTATACAATCAAATTGGAGGTCAGTCTAAGTTAATGTATTAGGAAATGGTAAGATTACAAGACACGAGACTAAAGTGAAAAAAAAAATAGGGGAAATGGGTAGCTGTTTTGAACTTTGAACAAAATATTTATTGTAGACCTTATACTTTCTAAATTATAAATACTACGACCCTTAATTTTTTAAGTTTCAGAAAACAAAGAGCCAATTTTAGTCCAAAACTTTATTTTTTTTATTTTTTAATCCTTGGTTTGAGAGAGAGAGAGAGTCACGAGATTTTAGCTGTAGAGAGAGAAAATCATCGTTAATATCAATTTCAACTATCAATATGGTTGATCTTAATGTCAATAGGTCCTATTCGGTGAGGGGAGATCCACTTAAGGTATTTTTTTCACCTTCAAATTGCCTAAAAAAACAAATTTGAGCTAGAGAAAAGTTTTTTTTTGTTTTGTGATAATTTTGGGTTTTTTTGTACGCTTTTTAGGTTTTTTAATGCCATTGATGGGTATATCAAGGTGTCTTAATTTTTTTTCTATGTATTTTGTGTAAAAAAATGGATTGAAAATCAAAAGTTAACGCAAATAATACATAGGGCCTATTTTCCAATGACCTATGGTCACTAGAAATTGGGCCAGCAAACAACAAGACATTTGCAATTTTTTTTAATTAAAGGGCGGACGACGCATCATCCACCCTTTACTATTGGCAAAAATAAAGAGCCAAGCCTCATTTATAGGATGACGTGCAAGCCAGACCTCTTTTATAAGCCAGGTGTGTGGGTAGGCTCATGCCCCCTAACTTTTTTTTTTATTTAATGTATTTTTAACCTTTTCATATTACAAAAAAACATCATTTCATTTTTTTTTAAATGTGTTTTTTTAAAAAAATTTTGTTATCAATCTTTAAATAATCTAGGGCTATTTTTATTCCAATCCCACATGCAGCTCCTATTTTTATTTTACTTTTTTAAATTGTTGTTTGATATAAAAGAAAGTCTCGTGCACATGGTTGATGTATAATTAAATGAGGTGTATAACCTGAATCACGAGTTTGACAGGTTGATCTCAGTTGGCTAAAGTCTTCTTTGTTGTTATTTTTCAAATTGGATATTTTTATTTTTATGTTTATCATTCAATTCTTTTTGCATTTACTATCAAAAAAATACATTGGAAGAGCCTATATATTCTTTTTTTTTCATGAAAAAAATTATTCGGCCTGCGATGAAGTGTGGTCAAATGGCTAGTTGCTAAAACCCATTTGGTCAACTTATAAAAGTAGTTTTCTATTTAATAATTAGTTTGTATAGGTAGTTTTTTATTTAATAATAACACACTTGATGACTGTTTGATACAAGGGGTCTATTCTTTGTACCATAAATGTATATATTTTTTTCTCATGAAATTATATTTAGGATTTCAATGTCTGGAGAGTTTTTTGTGGTTTAAAATAAGTTTTATTTAAATATTTATTTGAATATAAAAATTATAAAATTCTAAGATTATGAATATTATAATTTTATTTTATTAGATTGTGCATGTTTAAAATTATATAATCAGATAATTGCTTACATGGTTTATGTGATAATTTAGACTTACATGAGCTCTTCTTCTTCTTTTTTTTTATAATGATTGAAAATATCTTTAAAATATCTATTTTCTTAACATCTTTCAGTATTCCAAAAAAAAATAAGTTCTTGTGAAAACTAACCTTAAAATTCAAACTCATGGACTCAAGAACTCAAAGGAGAAAGCTATCTCCTTGACCATCTGCCCTGAAATCGTGTATTGTTTAATAAATTATGTTTGGCATTAATCAAAATTAAAAGTACTACAACTCTATCATACTAAAAATCAATTTAATAAGTTCAACCCTTATATAATTGTTACACCTTGGTTTAAGTACTCCCTTTGCTTTGCTTTGCTTTTTTATTTTTTATTTTAATTGTAATGGGCTTCTAAGTTTATTCACCGAGCTAATAATTTTAATTAAGGTTATATTTTTTTTTCAGAATTTATTTTTCAGGAAATCACTTTCTAAACTTTCCTGTGTTTGTTTGCGATTAGAAAAGTTGGTCAACGAAAAAAAATTTCCAGTGAAAAAAAATTTGGCTTGGTTTCCAGGAAAGTGTTTTCCTGAAAAATTTGAGCAGAAAACACTTTTCAGAAGTTGTGAAAAATTTAGAAATGTCATATTATTTGCTGATTATATCAAATTTGGTCCTCAAACTTTTGATTGCTATATATATTGTTTTGAATATTTATTTTTCAATTTCATCTCTTAAAATTTAATTTTTATATTAACTTTGGTCCTCATTTTTATAATTGTTTTTTGCTTTTCCCTTATCATTTTTTATTGAATTTTTTTATCTATCAAATTTAGTTCTCATTCTTTTGATTGTTACTTATTTTATTTGAAATAATTTATGAAATGTTAATTATTATTATTTTAATTTCTTCATCTTTCATTTTTTTTTATGTTTTAGATTTGATCTCTATTATTTTGATTATTATTTATTTTATTTGAGATAATTTATAAAATTATATTTTTTTTCAATTTCATTCTCATTCAACTTTTTAATTTGTTCCTCATTATTTTAATAAACTTAAGAAAAATAAAACATTAATAAGTTATTTTCCAGCTCATTTTTCATGACATAACCAAACACTGAAAAGTGTTTTCCAATTTATTTTCCATTACACTACCAAACATCAGAAAATAATTCACTTTCCCGGAATTCACTTTCCAAAAAGAAACTACTTTCCAGCAAACAAACGAGGCCTAAGGATGAAAACTATAATTGTAACCGTACTAATAATTTTTTTATTTCTTTGTCAAAAAAAAGTAGATTCCTTTAACAGAAAATCCAAAATTGTTTGTCTTTTCCGAAGGATGAAGTTTTGTTCGCAAAGCCATGTCTCATTTTCCATGATTTCTATCATAATTTTAAAACCCGGCCCGACTTGATGGGTAGACCCGAAATCCGGCCGACCCGGGACTGGAACCGGGCAGGTTGAAGAAAAAACAAGGTAAGGAAAAACCTGGTGTGACTCGGCTGACCCAGCAGGTTGACCCGGCGATCTGGTTGACCTGACAAGACCCGGTCAAAAACCCGGTTGTAACCCGTTGACTTTTTTTAATTAAAACGACGCCGTTTTGATCTTTTTTTAAAAAAATTGACTCAGGCAACCCGATCAAAACCCGAAACTCGGGCCTTGAACCGGGGCCAGGTCTAAAAACTATGATGTCAATACTTCTAATAATTAAGATATTGAGAAACAGAAGTTACAAGTGAATAAGAAACATTTGTTGAAAGCGAATTATGAAGCAATGAAGACAATTAAAAAGACATCATATTTGTATTTTATCTCTAATTATTTAAATCATTTCCATATATGCATTGGCCTTGTTTTCTTTTTGAGAAGGAAATCAAGATGTCGGATTTCATTGCCTTAAAAGCATTCCATGATTTCATATTTTTGTCTCTATATAAACCTTGATAGCTAGCTTCTTTCCCTAGCCTGCTGTTTCTGTCGAACGAAATGTTCTTATTTGAAGCTGAAAATTTGTGATTTTTTTGAAGGTTAAGTAAGCAAGGCAAGACAATGGCTTCTCAAAAGCTTCATCAGTTGGTCTCCCTCCTTGAAGTCCTGCTTGTTTTCCTTGGTCAGGCAATGGAAACAAATGGAGAACTGAGTCACTGTGATTATCCTATAGCGCTTCGGCTACGTGCAAAAGGAACTCGGACTGAGTGAAGACATGCAAGCTCTACCATTACTCTCCAGCAAGTGCCTTGTGTGTCTTACCAATCCCACCGCGCACAACTCATCACAAAGGTCTTAGCTGTTGCCAAATAGTTATTTCATGGTAACTATTTGGTTGGTTGCTTAATTAAGCTCTTTTATATATTATCATCTAATGTGCTCGGCAAAAGAGTTGGAACGAATGTGAAATTTGCAATATCGAATTGCAAATGTGCACTTGATTAAATCCTCGTGCCGCAATTAATATTACTTGATGTTTTGTTTCTTTTAATTAAAGTAATTTAATTTATTCTTTGTAATTAAATGTCTTGCAACTTGATACAGAAAGTTCAGGTGATTGATAATAGCAGATGATATCTAGTAAGTCATGGTGGCCGATAGCTGTGATAGTAGTGTTAACATTATGTTAATTTCACCTTGCTGTTACTCATGCAGAATATGGTTATATCAGTTAGGAATTTGTTTGTAACAAACCGCAATTACAGGGGTCTTTCCGTAGAAGTCAAGGAATAGTTTCTACTGCTTATTGCTATATAAAGGCAGATGTATTCATGAATTAATTAACTTGAAAACAGTATACAAATATTATGAATAAAATTCGTAGAGTGAAACTCATTTTATCATGGTATCAGAGCATGGAAATGCACTTCTGATATATCTTTCCCCTGAAATCTCCTTCTTGATAAAGCTTTCCTTTACCTGTATCGTCTCTTTCTCTGTTTGTGTATCTTTCTCAGTTTCCTTCACCATCCAATCAGTTCTACAATCAGTACCTCTATTCGTAAATCCTGCATTATCTCTGTCAATCTTGCATGCTTATCACCTTTCTCTCTTTTAAAGAAAAAAAAAAGGAAAACAAAATAAACATTTGCCTATACAATCATTCACCTGTTCTTCTGCACTCTAAATCTTGCAATCTGTTCGTCAATATTTTCTGCATTCTGATCTTGAAATCTATTCTTGAATATTTCCTTTTCTTGCATCCTGAGATCACTTTCTTTTCTATCATTCTTGATTTTTTTTTTCATAATGAATGATAAAGCAACAGAATCAACACCCATTATCCATGTACAAACTGAAAACTCTGGATTCACAACCAGTGTTATTCTCACTGAAACTAATTACAATGTATGGTCTCAGATCATGGAAATGCAGATTGCAGGAAGAGAAAATCTTGAATATATTATGGGCAAAACACAACCACCACAAGATACTGATGCTGGTTATTCAAGATGGTATGCAGAAAATCAAAAAGTTAAAGGATGGTTGCTAACGTCTATGTCACCAGACATCATGAAAAGATACATCCGACTACGCACTGCACGAGAAATTTGGAATGCCTTGTCTAAAGCCTTCTACAATGGATCAGACGAATCACAACTTTTTTCACTTAACCAGAAAACCTTCTCCACAAAACAGATGGGACGACCACTGTCAACATATTATGGTGATCTTATGGAAATCTTCCAAGAACTGGATCATCGCGATAGAACTGAAATGAAAGACCCGGATGATGTTATTACTTACAGAAGATCTGTTGAAAGATTACGGGTACATATTTTCTTAAATGGATTGGATGCAGAATTTGAACAAATCCAAGGGGAAATTCTTAGAAAAGATCCGATACTGGATCTTGAAGAAGCTCATGCTTATGTACGTCGTGATGCTGTTCGCAGAGCTACTTTAAACAATGAAACTGGAGCTGGTCATACTGAATCATCTACAATGATGGCACGACGAGGTAAGCCAAGAATATACCGATCAAATGGCCCTACCATTGAAAAAATTCGGACATCAGAAACCCAGAACAGTAGCTATGAAATTGGAAAGGCAAAATCAGAATATGTTTGCACACACTGTGGTGAGACTGGACATACAAAGATGAAATGCTATGAACTAATTGGGTATCCAGAATGGTGGGATCCTGCTAAAGCACCTCGTAAACGAAACTCAAAACCAAATACTCATGCTTTAGTTGCAGTGGCAGAACATCCTTCAATCAAAACAATGACCAGTCTCACGACTAAGGAAGAATCTGTGGCAGAACATCAACTTCCTTCAACACTCACAAAGGAAGAATCTGGTAAAGTCTTTCATACCTCCACTCTTAGCAGTAAAAATGAATGGATAATTGATTCCGGAGCTACTGACCATATGACCTTTGAAAAATTGTAGCTTCAATCTTTTAAACCATCAGAACAATATATTATATCCTCAGCAAATGGTACCTCATCGTCTGTGAATGGAGAAGGTTCTGTCATCCTTACTGAAAATATAAATCTTGACTCCGTATTAGTTGTTCCAACTCTTAATTATAATTTACTTTCAGTTGCTCAAATAACTCTTGCTCTGCAATGCATTGTTATTTTTTGGCCTAACCTTTGTGTTTTCAAGGATATTCAAACTCGGAAGACAATTGGTTATGGTACTAGAAGGGGAAAGCTCTATTATCTAGATTTAACACCAGCAAGTTATCACCAGTTAGCTCAAGCATTCTCCATGAATAAATCTACTGCAAACTCTGAATCTGCTGTAAACTCTGAAATTTGGTTATGGCATAAACGTTTAGGTCACTCATCCTTTGGATATTTGAAGAAATTAATGCCGAAACTCTTTGTGCAGCTACCTGACACAGAGTTTAAATGTGATGTGTGTGAATTGGCTAAAAGCCATCGGGTTCCATTTCAAAACAGCATGAATAAAAGCCCAGTACCGTTTATGGTTGTACATTCAGATGTATGGGGTCCAGCAAATACTTGCTCTCTTAATGGTAAACGATGGTTTATTTCCTTTATTGATGATCACACACGCATGACATGGATTTGCCTAATGAAATGCAAAAGTGAAGTAAGTTCATTATTTAAACAATTTCATAACATGGTAGCCACACAATATAGTTCTACAATACAGGTTCTCCGTAGCGACAATGGTGGAGAATTCATTAATCAGGAGTTGAAACAATATCTGATTAATCATGGAATTGTTCACCAAACCACTTGCCCTTACACCCCTCAACAAAATGAGGTTGCGGAACATAAGAACCGCCAGCTTCTTGAAGTTGTTCGAGCCTCTTTATTTGAAGCTCATATGTCAACTAAATATTGGGGTGAAGCTATCACAGCAGCAACATATCTTATTAACCGGATACCCTCAAGCACATTAGGATTTCAGACCCCATTGAGTGTTCTTCATAAAACAATATATTCTCCTGCTGTGTCACATTTGCAACTAAGAGTTTTTGGATGTACAGCTTTTGTTCATCTTCACAAACCATTAAGGAATAAGCTGGAACCACGAGCACTCAAGTGCATATTTGTTGGTTATGCCCAGCATCAGAAAGGTTATCGCTGCTATCATCCACCAACTCAGAAACTCTACGTCACGCTTGATGTTGTATTCCATGAAAATATAATGTATTACTCTGCCCCTGAATCCTCAAGTCAGGAGCACAACAAGGGTAACTGGCAGACATGTTATGATGACCTATATGTTACAAGAGATAAGCATTCTAGTGATACATCTTCACATACCATGCAAGATGGAAATAGTGAAGAAAATATAGAAGCAGAACCACAACAAACCACTGGCAGTGAAGAAAACCAAATAAAGGTACTGCAACAAGAAACTCAGGTACCTCAGTTGTTAGCTTCCCCACTTCAATTATGTCCTGAGTTTGAATCTGTAACTGAACCTCAAGTAAGTTCTGAAACTCAACTCAAGATTCTACCCCACAGAACCACAAGAGGAAAACCCAAAACTGCGTATGAACCACTTCTCACCTCTAAACCTCATTATCCTATGAGTAATTTTGTGTCCTACCATAGATTATCAAAGGAAAATGAAACTTTTATGAATCAAATATCTGCTATATCTCTTCCTAACAGTGTGCAGGAGGCCATAACAGATTCAAGATGGAAAGAGGCCGTGAATGAAGAAATGAGATCCCTTCAAAAAAATTGTACATGGGAAGTGGTTGAACTTCCTGCAAGAAAGGTACCAGTTGGATGCCGGTGGGTGTTTACCATTAAACACAAAGCGAATGGCACCATTGAAAGGTTTAAAGCAAGGCTTGTCGCCAAAGGGTACACTCAAACTTATGGGATTGATTATATGGAAACATTTGCACCAGTGGCCAAGATAAATACTATTCGTATCCTACTATCCCTGGCCATGAACCTTGATTGGCCCCTATATCAACTTGACGTAAAAAACGCATTTTTACATGGGGATCTCCAAGAAGAAGTATATATAGAATTACCTCCTGGATGTATTATGCAAATCAAAGGAAGCACAAAGGTATGCAGGTTAAAGAAATCCCTATACGGGTTAAAGCAATCTCTAAGAGCATGGTTTGGGAGGTTCACTAATTTCATGAAATCCATTGGATACAAGCAAAGCAACTCAGACCATACGTTATTCCTGAAAATAAAAGGGGGAGAAGTCACAGCTCTAATTGTATACGTGGATGATATGATAGTAACCAGAAATAATCCTGGAGAGCAGAAAGCATTACAGAATCGTCTTGCCCAGGAATTTGAAATGAAATCTCTAGGTCACTTAAAATACTTTCTTGGTATTGAAGTATCAAGATCGAAAGAAGGAATTTTTTTGTCTCAACGAAAGTATGCCCTAGATTTGTTAAAAGAAACAGGTATGACAGCTTGTAGTCCTGTCAGCACTCCTATAGAAGAAAACCTGAAACTGAGTATACATCCACAATAAATCCACACTAATAAAGAACGTTATCAGAGGCTAGTGGGAAGATTAATGTATCTTGCACATACCAGACCTGATTTAGCTTATGCTTTAAGTGTAATCAGTCAGTTTATGCACTCCCCTAGTGAAGAACATATGAAAGTTGTCACCCGTATCTTGCGCTACTTGAAATCATCTCCAGGTAAAGGAATTCTATTTAAAAAAGGGGACAACTTGAAGATTGATGGATATAGCGATGCTGATTGGGCAGGGTCAATACAGGATTGAAGATCTACATCGGGATATTTCACATTTGTGGGTGGAAACTTGGTCACCTGGCTAAGTAAGAAACAAGAAGTAGTAGCTAGATCATCAGCCGAAGCTGAATACAGGGGAATGGCCAAAGCGATATGTGAATTATTATGGATAAAAAATTTGATGCAGGAATTACAGGTTGAGCAGACAAGTCCTATGAGATTGTATTGTGATAGCAAGGCAGCATGCGACATTGCTCATAACCCTGTCCAACATGATAAAACTAAGCATGTTGAAGTTGATAGACATTTTATCAAGGAAAAATTGGAAGCAAAAATTATTGAAGTTCCTCATATTCGATCGCAAGATCAGCTTGCAGATGTGCTGACGAAGGCAGTATCCAGCCAAGTTTTTCATACCAGTCTTGACAAATTGGGCATGAATGATATCTATGCACCAATTTGAGAGGGGGTGTTAACATTATGTTAATTTCACCTTGCTGTTACTCATACAGAATATGGTTATATCAGTTAGGAATTTGTTTGTAACAAACCGCAATTACAGGGGTCTTTCCGTAGAAGTCAAGGAATAGTTTCTACTGCTTACTGCTATATAAAGGCAGATGTATTCATGAATTAATTAACTTGAAACAGTATACAAATATTATGAATAAAATTCGTAGAGTGAAACTCATTTTATCAAGTAGTAGATTGTATCTGGCAAGTCAATGTGGTTGATAGCTGATACCTGTAAAAGATCTATTTTGATGGATATGGGGATTCTACGATGATAAAGTCAGTAACTTTATAAAGAGAGAAAGTGCAATAATATTTTAGAAAGATAAGCTCTCAAAATATATATGCTGATAATATTAAGAATAAAAAAAATTGTGAACCTTTAATTTGAAGGATTTATGGTGCATTTATAGCCCACGAGTCTTGTCTTTTTATGTAGAGGAGGGGCTAAAGTATAATTTTATCTTTGTGATATTTCAAGTTGTATTCTACTCAAAATAATACGTGTTAGATCAATATAAAATATTAAGGGACCCGCGTAAGATCTTGAAAATAATTATTGGTGGCCCAAGCCCGTTAGAGATGAAAGATGGGTCCAAGAATGCTAGGCTCGGGTGTGATGGCCCAAGCCCGCGAGGGTGCTAGGCGTGACGATATGCCCAACCTTTGGGCTTAGGATTCTTGCTCAAGCCCATACTTTTTGGGAGTTGGGCTTGGGCCACAACGCCCAAGCCTATGATTCTTAGGTGTTTATCGAACTTATACTATTTTTTAGGGTTGTTTGGGTCTATTTTTAGGTTTTTTTAGGTCCATTTTATTTGGATCTATCAACAGTCTCCTAAGTCTCTGTGGTATTAATCCGTAAAGACTAGTAAAAATGTTTGGTTACCATGATGAGTTCATAGAATTCTCTTCATACGAAGAAGAAGGGTTTTATGGTGGATTCATAATGTATTTATAGTCTATAAGTCTTTTTTTTGTGGAGAAAATGAGTTAAATTATAATTTTATACTTGTGATATTTTGAATTGTATTATAGTTAAAATAATACATAATAAAATCAATATAAAATACTAAAAGACTTAGGTAGAGTCCCAACAAAATTTCCTAGCAAGTATCGGGTGTGAGCAACGTTCACAAACTTATTAGAGATAAAAATGAATCTAAATACTCTGTGTGGATGCAAAAATATTAGGCCTAGGCGTGATGACCCAAGCCTGCAAGGGTGTTTGGCACGTCACGCCCAGCCGTTACATGGGCATATGTCTTGCAAAGGAAGTTAGGCGTATTCCTAGTGCATGGAAGTACGCCCATGCTCCTTTTCTAGTTGGGAGTATGCCTAGGGCATGGGCTTGGGATCTTGCCCAGGACCATGCTTATTGGGAGGTGGGTTTGACCCCAACGTAAGAGTCTATGCTTTTTGAATTAT
>Ga0325403_1006188_pt1 | contig 11369 bp, 5 predicted proteins | sample PopdelMetagenome_19_FD_205665 | JGI IMG/M metagenome (GOLD analysis project Ga0325403, IMG submission 205665) | Populus deltoides microbial communities from Bellville, Georgia, United States - Xylem-PdKOR-R4 | ecosystem: Host-associated > Plants > Phyllosphere > Stem > Wood/Secondary xylem...
TTTTTTTTTCAAATGTAGTGTTGTTTCCTTCTATTCTTAAATGTCTAAACACCATTGCTTTTTCTCTCCTTCCCTGCATGATTGCGAGTCTGCGACATTAATTTCTTGTTCGGTTGCTTGCAGTTCAATTATACTTCAACAGCAGAAAAGAGCAACTCTTTCGTTTCTTGACAGAGGTACGTACGATGTGTCTGGAACAAGAAATCTACAATGGTTGCCAATATAATATGTTAAAGATGCTTCAGTACTGCCCAGCTTTTGGCCACACAGATTTGTTCATATTGTTACCTACTACTGAAACTACATAATTTTGCAGAGATTAATTTTACAGCTTCGGATCATCAGTATGAAGAGGGTTGCATCGCCAGGGAAGAAGGCTGTAGCAGTGAAGCCGAATAGTGTGAAATCGCCGACGGTGAAGAAAGGAGTGACCAAGAAGGCGAAGAAGTAAAGATATTCATCTAGAGAGGGTAGTGATGCGAGTTCGTTAGCGGAAACAGAAATGTTATTTTTCAGGCTATTTTTAAGCTTCTTTAAATTAAATATTTGGTTTTTTTATTCAATGTAATTTTAGTGTCTTTATATATATATATATATATATATATATATAGCGAAAAAATGTCATTTTCTGATGGTGTTCTTCAATGGCGTTTTGTCTAATGTGCGCTCCGTTTGTCAGCGTGCTGCAGCGAACAGTGATTGCTGATACGCAAAGGAATGTCATTTAATAATAATGGTTTTGATTTTTTATTAAAAGAATTGTAATTTTAATATATTTTTAATGAAAGGAATTCATTTTTGTTCTTTATAAACGAACATGTCTGCATGAGGGCAAATGTTATTTTTATTAAGAAAATGCATGGTAAAAATATCTCCTAGAAAAGATGGGTCTGGTCTTCCGCAGTGGCTCTCCTTCATGCCAAGTACAACTTCTGCGTGTTGTTGCTGAGGGAATTAAAGCAAAGCCTTTATGAGCCACCTGATTGATTACTTGGACAGCGGCAGTCTGGGCTATCCTTGCAGTTGCAGATGATCAAATTAGAACAAACAGTAGATGACATCTTGATCTGCGACTTCTAAAAATTCATTAATGGCCTCGTCATCGTTGGATTCAAGTGCTTAGTTGGTATGCCTGAATAGGACTTGCTCCTGTTGAAGACTCCAGCCCCGAAAACTGTCCGATATCATGGCCTTCAAGAGTTTGGAATTCCTTGTTTAAACCAAGGGCGAATTCCTCCGGCCGAGCTCCACCAATTCGTAAGTAATCTGCAATCTGCATCACAAGCCCCAATCTTGCATTTACTTTTTAATAACAATTATCTTAGGGCAACTAAGGCTATGAACTTTGAGTTCAAAACTCATATTTTATGTGCATTGGCAAACGATAAGCAAAAGGGATAATCATGCTGTTGTTGTTGCTTACGTGATTGGCAAGAGCCATCCCACTCAAGGCTGCAGACTCCAAATTTGAACCCAGCAGCCAGTCACCACATATACCAGCCCTTCCATGAGGGTCGAATATGCATGGGATTCCTGGAGTGTTCGTTGGAAGGGCTGCACCCCTGCACCACAAAGAAGATAGAGGATAAATTCAACCCGCTTAAAAGGACCAACATTTCCATGATATTCTGAATTTGAAGAGAACTCCTGCTTAGCACACGGAGAGAAGTGGTCAAATTATTCCCAAATGGCAGTGGCATAAGTTCATTTCTCCAGAAAAGCAGTAAGGTCCTCAAATTGCTTCAAACGGATGGCAAATATCACAAGCTTTACAATGGTGTCTCAATGAAGTTATGCAAATGAAACCCGCAACTTCTACTAAGCATGGTATCCATAAGAAAGTTATATTACCATAGCTGGACACGAGAATAAATGGGCTGTTGAAGTGAGTCTTTTGGTAGTCCAAGTGCAGCTTCAACACCCTCAAGCATGCCCGTCTTCACCTTTTCTGCTGTTGCAGTTGGGATATTTTCCTAAATATCACATTTGTGGCAATTGCCACTATCAGGAAAAAGTTTACTCATCATATACAAAACCTTAATACTCCAATAAGAAATACATATGGCTTAATTCAAATTTCATTTGGACAATTAGAGAGACTACTCATATATGTTAATGTTTCCAGTCTTTGATTTTCCACTTTATTGAATGTCTCTACCCAAAGCTGAAGGCTAGATTTCCAAAATTTAGGCTTGCATAATTGAACCATTACACAAAGGCTTGGGTCAGGTTGAATACTTGAATTCTCTTCATCATGTTTTATGTGCTTTTCCTGATGGAAGAAAAGAAGTAGAAGAGCCTAACCTGTGGAACCTTGTTCCTCTTTCCGTAAGCTGCAGTGCTAAAAAAGGTCCAACAGTGAGGACTATTGGTTTTAGAACCCAAAAGCTTTGCGGAGTTGTTCCCCATCCATGAGAGAGAATCAACTCCTTTCACAAAGGCTCCCTCAAAGGGAGTTGCACCAGTTGGAATAGGAAGGGGATCCTCAAATGCTGCCAGCAGGGCCCATATGGAGCTCAATCCTAGCGTCTACAAAAACAGAAAGGTCAAATCAATATTTCAAAACTTATAGGCAATATAGAAGTTGATAAAGATGAAGCATAGGCTACCTTACAGTGAATAAACAAGACAGTTTAGAATATACCTTCATTTGTCTTGCAATGAGAGGCAAGCCTGATGATGCAAGCAACCGATTTGCACATTTTCCTGTCAATTCAATAAACAAGTTATTGCTCCCGAAAGCCATGGGTGTATTGCACAGAACGATAGCAAGCAATTAAAGATGGTAAACAGTGATTGACAGTCCATGAACCACCAGGAAATAAGATTTATAGATTCATTAAGATCCACAAACCAAGTATTACCAACGAAAAAGTAGAGAACAGCATGCTTTCAAATCTTCAATGTGTGCTTATGTTTACACAGAACAGAAAGGAAACTACACTCAAACTAATAGATTTTATATTGATAACAGAACAAATGATGCAAGCACACTGTTATCAGTATATGGGATTGCAAACTGTGAAACACATTCATCAGTAAGCCCGATTCACCTGTTCTAACCAATAAGGTTTCAGTTCAGTTCCTACTTATTCCATCCTATATTCTTCACTAGATGAATTTGAATGACGAAACCACATGTCACCTATTCGCTTGTGATTTTGTCCAGTTTTTTCTTCAACTCTCCAGAAGAAATACAAGTGAAAACATTAGATGCTTGCTTGGCTCTTTAAAATACTTGCCACATTAGGAGAATATCAAAATCCAGTTGGTCAGTATGCATTGTTGTGTAACTATGCAACCAATCAGTATTAAATATGTCACAGTTTACAGAAAAAACATTGGGCCCAGTCTAAACTGATTTTTAACTCCAAATACCATTTCACTCACAAACTCATAGAGAACTTTTCTCACTTTCTTCCCTAAAAATTAATCTGTCTATGCCACGTTTACAACTATTACAAAGCCAATCTGGGACATGGACCAAGGTAGAAAGTATTGCCAGGTTGTCAGCCAGTGCATACCCAAAGTAGCACTTCACGATCATGAACCACATGGGGCCAAAAAAACCCGACCAAAATTAATTTTATCACACCTTCACTAACTTTGAAGCAACCCAGGGCTGAACAAAATGCAATTACCTCCATCTGTTAAAGCTACACTTTCCAGACAAAGAGACATTCAGGCTAGTCCTAATGTCCTATCTCTAAATAGAAAAGATATCAATAATCTTCATTTCAAAACACTAAAGCAACAGAAATGCATTAGAAAAATCATTGAATTCATGTGTTGGCCAAAGTAGAATAACACATCTACTTCAGCATAAAGAAAACACAGTACAGCACTCATAAGTGTTCAAAATGCATTTATTTTCTCTTGTTCCAAAGGTACCCCTTCTACTTATCGGGCTGTCACCCGTGTGATACCATGTCAGAAATTTAATGAAGTGCGGAAGCTTTTTATTTTTCGGTAAGAATAATAAAATGCTGAGATATGGCCAGAATAGGTAAATGAAAGAGTACAAAAGCAAATGAGAGAGATGTTGATTCACCATTATGTGCTATAACAATGATATCAAACTGCCCACAAGGTTTTCCATTCTCGCTCAAGTGCCACATCCCATTAAATGGTTCAAGTTTACTTATCCAGCAAGGTCTCACCACATTAACCATGCAAGTCTGCAGCAAGAATCAAGAATCTGCTTAGCAGTGACCTTCAAGGATATCATAGATAGAGAAAGAGCAGTACTATAAGTACCAAAGAAACTATGTTAATGGCTGCTGCTTTATTTGTTCAATAAAATTTCACCTTTACATTCTCATGATAAGAGTAGATGAAAGCTGATGAGAAAGCAACAAAATGACGAGTAGTTAACAAATTGACAAGAAAGCAACAAAATGATCAACCACCTGAGATAATATTGAGTCAGCAAGAGAACGCATTCCGTTAACGCTAATATATCTTGGGGTTGAAGAAGGAAATGGAAGAAATTGACCTCCCACTTCAAGCTCTCCAATTATACCTTGCCACTGTCGAACTAGACCTTTCTCCAACCAGTCATCAACCAACTCAGAAAATCGAGGATCACTCACAGTAAAGAACTGCGCCGCATGATCAAATATCAATGGTTGTGGATCAATTACTCTAGTTCCCATCCTCCCTCCCAAACCATGAATCCCCTGAAATAGCATAGCTTGTGAAAAACCCAACATTGCATTAACTTTTTTTTTATCTGCAGGAAAATAGAGTCCAAATGTCTACTGAACTGAAATATGTGTCAAATAAGAATGATGTTGTTTTCATTTCTGCAAAGCAAAAGCATAAACACAAATGCAATAACATTAATCCAACTATTAAACCATGCAGCTACGACTATCAGAACTTAAACAATTACTATTGATCATTTGATTATTACAACAATTATTCATTCTAGAAGTTATAAACAAAAAAAACATAAAAGTTTTTTTTTTTTTTGTTTCAATACATTTAGCATGCAATTAAGTAAAGGAATGTTACTGCCTTACCTTTATACAAATACATTAATCTCCTTCACAGAAAAACAAAATCAAATTCTAAAATGCAAGTATGCAGCCTTTCTTGTAAGCATTCACAACACAAAATATCCACAGAGTGATAAAAAAAAGAAAACCCAAATTGAGAAAAGAGTACTAAAAGGAAACAACTGACCAACCGTGTCAAAAACAGTGGACTTGACCCCTCTTTTCTCCAAACTCAAAGCACAAAGCAGACCAGCCATTCCACCTCCAATAATCCCTACATGAGGATCGCTTGATAATTGAGAAGTGAAAGTAACCTGTTCTTGAATGAATGTTTTCTTGAGAACTGACCTTCTAGAGGTACCATATGATGATTTCCTGGTTTTCTTGGATGTGGGTTTGCGACCATCCATGGTGGGGCTTTTGTTGTTTGGTTTAGAAGTGGAGCAAGTTAGAGTTTTTATGGGTTCGGAGCGTGAAGTTGAGGGTGATTTTTTATGGGTTTTGATTTTGAGAGTTTGGAGAGTAAGAGAAGAGAGAAAGGAAATGGAGGGGATTGAGTGAACCAGAGTGGCCATAGTTTTTGGAGGGAGAGGAGAGAGATATGGAGAGGCCACAGAAGCTTAAGAAGAGGCATCAAGTACACAAGCATATACTTATATATATTTTAAAGTAAGGAGTTTTATCAACTGTCTCTTGTCCTAAAATTTTAAACTCAAGGAAAAACTGCCTTGGATAGTTGCCTAGCATGTCCATTTGTTTACCCCTTAATAATTTTCAGAAAGCTACCATGTTAAATTTTAATATTTGGTGGAGATTAAATCATCCTTTTAAAATGATTAGAGGTTTGAAGTTAATTATTCTGATGAATTTCTTACCCCTTACTGGCGAGGATGGCCTGCTTTTTTTACCGAATTGGAGGGATGCTCTTGGAAGTTCAAGGATACCTACCACATAGCTGTAAAAGCATGCACTAACGAGACCCTGTGGCTAAAGACTGCAACCAAATCCTCTGCAAGTCCTGTTACGTAATCACCCAAACCTACCTTTTGTCCCTCCCTTTAGACAAGACTGTCGCTCGTCTACCTTATTGGAGGTGTGTGTATCGACATTCGACACTAGTCAGAATATTGAATGGTAATGCAACCAGTCAACTCCGGGAATGTGGATATTACTTGCCGCAGATTCCAACATTGTATCAGTTCTACGTCTAGACTATACCTCCGAAGTTTAAAATGGATGATATCCGCCAGCTATCAAATTTTCAAAGCACGGCAATGACAGAATATAAGATTACAGATAGAACAGCCTATGGGTAGAAACTTCATTCAAACATCAAGAACCTCGCCCCGTGTACAATATAATGTAGCAGTTACGAAAGTAGAGGTTCTACAAGTTACATGTTTCAAAATGAAGAAAACAACCATCTAACCAGACCAAAACTAGTGCCTTGAGTTTCCAAATAACATACGCAGGAAAACCTCTTGGGTGATAATACATCAGACGAAAACAACAGATTCGGTCCATATTAGAATCAGTAACTCTTTTGATAACATGATATGTACTGATATAACTTACATAACATATACAATTCACAGACACAAACCGTTTGGAAAGGGGGGGAAAGTAAGAGAAGAAGAAGAAGAAAAGGTCATCTCAGCTGAAAAGTAGGCTATCTCCTTTCCAAACATCCAATATGATGATTAAAGCAAATCAAGATGTTTTCCCACTTAAGAGTTAGTAAAAACCAGCAGTTCATGACTGAACAGATATGTCTGCATTTGTTGGCCCAGCAATCTTCTCGGGATCTGCTTTTGTTGCAACATGATCCTGTTTAGATCGGTCTTTGACTTTGCGGATGCCATTAGCAGTCTGTGGACTTATCTGAACCTTAGCTTTAGCAGTGTTGGCACCAGTTGAATCCTTGTGGCTACCAATGCTGTGGCGATGGCGAGCACAATGTTTGCCCACGTCCTCCTGAGATGTTCGAACCGCATCACTGCAGCTTTTTCTCCGGTTTAGTTTCGGTGATTGTGGTCGAGTCAATGGTAACTGGAACCAAACAAAAACAAGAATTGAATTATATTGGCATTAAAAAAAAGCTGCCAGTAGATTTAAATCAGTAGCCTTACACAAGTGTGCATCACACCAGCAAATAACAAAATCATAAACATTTTTAATTTCTGGCAGTTCCGAACTATGAAGCTTGAGACACCATGGCAGAATGCTCTGAGCCTTCAAACTACTCCCCCTGAACAAAATGCTAGTTGCATGCCACCTTCCCTCGCTTTTCTTATACTGTCCAAAGGTTTTAAACAACTGTGGTCTTGAACAAAATTAAGACTCAGTTCAAAGAAGAACAGACTTCTTGCCTGAATGCTCTGAATAAAATATTGTTTCATGGAAATAGGTAAATTGCGTTCTGAATGAACTAATTAGACCAATGCATCTGGTATCCTCTATTTGTCGTGATTTATCTATGAAGTGCTGCATAGATTTTTGCTAGTTTCATTTACATGTTTAAATCAAGAACCAGCAGAGAACTAAGAATAATATCTGGCAGAATACCTTCTTGAGTTCAACTTGGGGTGGAGGTGGCTCATGGTAGAAACTGGGCACTGGATTTGCTTTGTACAGCATGCTCTTTCTAAGCTGCTTAATGGCTGCTTCTTGCTCTTCCTAGAATGAAGGCAGAGAAATTCACCGGGTTATTAATTGAAAAAAAAAACATCATAGTCATTGACTACCTATCCACAAACTTGCAAAAAGAAAGGAGTATACCTTGGTCCTTGCCTCAGCCTGGCTTCGCTCTTTCTCCAATGCTCGGTGCTTCTCTTCCAATTTCGAATAATACTAAATAACAAAAATATGAAGATAACAAAATCAATAGAAATCCATCAGTTAAGAAAAAGAAGAGCAGACAAAGTTTTATATAACCATTATGTTAGGAAGATACCTCTTTCCGCTTTGCTGCACGTTCAGAAGACCTAAAAGTTGGGGCAGTTCCAACAGTTACAGATTTAACAGTTCGTACAGATGCAGAAGTGCTACACATAGCTAAGGATAGCCAATCGGTAAAAATATATAGCCAGAATATAGTTGGATTTATTCTATAAAATTTCAAGCGGTTTTAATTTTTTGGCAGAAAACACAGTTTAAAACCCTAAAAATATCAAGTGCCTTAAATCAGACAAAGGATACGATGAAGTCACGGACCAACTATCTTCTTCATCATGATGCTTCTTGTTATCAGGTTGCAAAGGCTTCTTTGCTGTAGAAGGTGAATTTTGCTGAAGGAAAGAGCATGATTCCAAATATCAGTGAAAATGTCAAATACAAATACATGACAAACAAGCTTTTTTTTCATGTGTATTTGTGTGTCTGGGTGGGGTGGGGTTGGTCAATAGTGCTCTCCAAATGCCAAAATGAATTAAGCTGCATGGTTTTTCGTACCAGTTAACTTGAAGGTATGCAAAGGAAGTGAATCATATTTATAAGCGAGGGTTGAGATATATATATATATATATATATCTTACTGAGAAATCCGTTGTCAGGTAACAAGCTCGACAAAATTATCCAAGGAGTGGACAACCCCAACTAAATTAAGTAACGATGCATGCAATCGCACCCACAAAATATCACCAGGAAAAGCAAGTAGAAAATGGCATGTGCATTGAAACAGAAACAGAAAGTCTCACTTGTTCTCCAAGCATGTGTTCCAAATATCTTAAAAGATAATATCTTCATTCCAAAAGAAAGACGTTTTCAAAATTTTGAAAAGAGATTAACACGAGCTGTGTTCTGCTTAGAGAATTACACTGTCGCTACTCGCTAGAGTTTACTTCAAAATGATAGATTTTCCTTTTCCCTAACCCTACAGCACAAGGTAAGCATGAATGTAGCTTATCTACATGTCAGGTTTATTTCCAAATTCCACTTATAAAGATAGAGTTGGCTTAATCTGACATGGAAAGATAATGAGTTCATTATAGCAGTTATTATCAGTTTCAACCAAGTCATGGAGTATGACAACAGCATCCACCAAATGCAATGTCGAAAGTTCCAATTACCTGTGAATTTTTCATACTAACAGGGGACTGTGTATTGTTCGAATTTGTGGAACTGTTCCCACCGACATGCTTGTCAGTTGCCAGAGCAAATTGCTGGGGGACAGTTTGATGAGCACGATGAGCATGTTTATTTCCATTAACACCAGTTTTTTGTGAGGGAGAACTGGAATTTTTATCATCACTCAATTTCTGAGCTCCAGGTTTCTCATCTTTTCCATCAGATGGGTCAGCATCAAAATTTGTGCTTTTGACACCAAGCACATCTTGCTTCTCTGATTTTTCAGCAGTTTCTTTCTCCACATACTCCTTTGCTTCAATGACAGCTTTTGAAAGTTTTGGAGAAATATGTACTTTATCATGAGATACGCCATGAAACTTCGCTGCAAGACCATTTGGCTTCTTCTCCATGTCTGCACGCTGAAGTTCTCGCCCCATCAAACTGCACGAAAGAAGACATTTTTAATTCATGAAAAAGAATCACTTCCTTAAAATAAAACCAAAACAGCCTGTAAAGCAAGAACTATTTGCATGTGGTGCCAAAAGGTTTCAAATTCTGTTATTGCTTTGAACAATTTTTTTGAAACAAGTAGAAACTGCCAGATGTGTAAAATTCAACCAAGAAACCTAAACACTTCTATCCGATGATGGTGCAAGACAAATCTCAGTGTTTAAATTGAAGAAAAGATGGCATGTCTCATTGCGAAAACAATGCATATTTAAACAGTCAAACAGATACGCCAAGGAAAAAGAAAGAAACAGAAAGTTAAAGCTGGAAAGAGAAGATCTACAAATAACTAACCATAAAAAAATAAGTGCAGGAGGATTAAGACAACCAGTTTAGAACAGGATATAATGTGCAGAGAACTCTTGAATCCAAAAAATATAAATTATAACTCAAAGAGCCCAAAAAATTATGTGAAAAGTGAAATTCCTTGTAAAGCTCTGAACATCAGCACTCTTTATGTATGCTCTAGTAGGTATCGGTTAGTTGTCCAGCTAGCTTGATTTTTATCAAATTCCATGCCTTGACATCAACCACCACATCTGCTTAAGGATAACTAACTTATCGTCTAACTAATAAAAAAATTATTTTTCTTTAAAAAGTAAATAAAATACTCTTTACACTGTAATTTCATCAAAATTTAAGCGGGTGATTAAACTGCAAAGAAAATAAAGGATCAAACCGCAGCAAACCGGCACAGTATTTTTTTCCCCCAGACAGAACCAACTCTATATAATTATAAAATTCAAGAACAGAAAAGAAAAGGGTATGTGTTGAAACCAAAAAAAAAATCAATTGAAGACGAGAGAAAGAAAGCAGATGCAGAGGGCCAAAAACAGGTTATCAATTTTATTTTGTTTAAAAAAGAAAAACATTTCTCGTGCTAGGAAGACTCTTTAAAAAGAGATACAAAGAGGAGGTCCAATTACCATATAAATAATCATACAACTCAAAATAACACCATAGCCACCACCAACTTCATTCAATAACTAGAAAAAGAAATCATTAAGATCCCAAAATCCCCATATTCCTACAAAAAAAAAATATAAAAAGAAATGCATGCAAAACAAAAGGAACACATCATATATATGAAAGAAAAGAGAAAACAAAAACGGCAAGAAGAAGAAGAACAGAAACACCAGCAAAGGACTCAAACTTTATATCATCAAAACCAAAACAAATAGTCTCATAACTTGGAAACCACCAGAAAAATGTAAGACTAAATATTGCTAAGATCTCTCTATTCTAACTAACCAACAAAACCCCTTTAAAAATGGACTAAAATTGATAAAGACAACATTTTTTAACCCAAAAAAAAAAACCCAAAAGGAAGAAATTCAAGAGGAAATCATTTGTGAGGAGAAAAACCTTAAAGAAGCAGGGAATGAAAAAGATCAAAGAAACAACCTTTTAGATCAAGCTACATTGTTTTTTGTTTACAGAAACAGAAACACAAGACACAAACCCAGATGAAACAACTAGAATGTGATAAGATTTCATACAATTCAGGTCCGATCTGGCAAGATCTTGAGCTCCCCACCTCTCTCGCTCTCTCAAAATAAAAAACAAAGCCAAAATGTTTTCTGTGATTTTGCTTTTTAATAGCAAAGAGAGGCTTTTTTTTTTTAATGTTGAGCTGTTGGATTTCATACGTAGATAGCAGTTTTTTCCGTTTTGACGACGTTACTTGACGGCATGGTTAAATTTTCTGTGATTTTATTTGAAAAGGGATAGAGAGAAAAATGATATTTTTTATCCTTTTTATATGTCAATCTTAAAAATAATTTTTAAAAATAAAAA
>Ga0325403_1006189_pt1 | contig 11369 bp, 10 predicted proteins | sample PopdelMetagenome_19_FD_205665 | JGI IMG/M metagenome (GOLD analysis project Ga0325403, IMG submission 205665) | Populus deltoides microbial communities from Bellville, Georgia, United States - Xylem-PdKOR-R4 | ecosystem: Host-associated > Plants > Phyllosphere > Stem > Wood/Secondary xylem...
TTACCACCATGCATGCAATAATAATGATATTTAAACAGCTCGTAATGTTTTTCTTATTCAATTTATTTTTTCAAGGGGTTTTCTCAGGGCAAATAATAATAATAATAATAATAATAATAATAATAATAATGTAGTGGGCTTGTGAAGGCCTGGATTGGCTAGTCAACAGTCCACCAACAAGCCTGTAACCATGGTGTTTTTGCTGGGACCACATGAAGATTTTGACTGCACGCGCGGAGGGAATGCTAGTGGCAGGACAATTGACGAGAACCAGGCGTTCGCCCTCTGCCATAATTCTCAAACTCTTATAAAATTAACTGATATAATTTAACTGGTTAAATTTTAAATTTATATTTTAAAAATTATTAGTTTAAATTCTTAAAATCATTAAAACTTTATATAAATATTAATTTTAGAACTTATAGAATTAATTAAAATACATTTAAACTGACTCAAACATTCATATTAATTAAAAATAAAAAAACTCTGAAAAAATCCAGTTCATTGGATCAGCAGCTAACTTATAAATTGTTGGATTGATTATATTTATTAAAATAATATTATTTTATTTTATTTTTAAAAAACTTCTTATTAATCTAGTCTGATATAGATTTGATATAGATTAGATTAATAGAATCATATAAAATTTAGTTGAGTTAACTAAATTTTATTAAATTAATATTTTTATAATTTAATTTAAAATTCAATCTCAATTCATTTCTAATCCATAATTTTTTCAGATCAAACTGTACAAATATTAACTTAGATATCTATAGCTATAGAGATAATAAAATTTGAACCGGGTTCTTATAATAACATGCAAAAAAAAAAAAAAAGAAGTTGAAAGAAAAAAGAAAATACAATTTTTTTAAAAATATCTGTCTATTTTTTTCTCGACACGGCGTGTACTTTTCTTCTCCCTAATAATAATGACATCTACAAAAATAGAAATAGAAGGAAGCTTGCCGTGATTATTTAAAATTAATTTGATTATAATATTTTTAAGGTTAAAAAGAGATAAGATAATATTTATAATTTATTTCTCGAGGATTTTTCTTTTCTATAATAAAAAATGATATAATTTATACAGTTAAAATAATTCATAATCAGTTGCTTCAATTGTTGATTCTTAAAATAACGAGGAAAAAAAATCTGAAAATTAACTAACTAAATAACGGACAAAAAAGAAACGTAGGTTGAAGAACTATATAAGATTTTCTCAGCCGTGCTCAAGTTTACGCAAACAACATATAGACGTTAAACAACCACACAAAGGATTTGACAGTGATTTCTTCTTCTCTTGTTTCACTTTTAAGCCAAAAGAGAGATATTGCAATATCAAAAAGCAGAAAACTCTCGCGCAACTAATTTATTCATTAGCTACAATTTTTTATTGGTAAGCGCTCGTTTGATAATTGTCTGTGCATGTTCTGCTATCTGGGTTTGTATTGTTGCCTTGTTCTCTTACTTGTTTTTGTTTTTCTTGATTATAAACTGCTAAAAAGGCGAAGATCCATTAAAGTTCAAGCTTGTTTTTGTGGTTGTTGAGATTGATTATGTTTAAATATTGATCATTTTGCATGAATTTTGATTCAAGTTTGAATCTTTATATGAGTTTTGTGGAGATGGTTTTGTTTGAGTTATGGGTGAGGTAGAATTATGTTTTTTTGGTGGATTTTAGAGAGGTTCATTGTGATTTTATTATTATTGTAATGGACAAATGGAATGCTTGAAAGGACATCCTTTTTTAATTTACATGGTTGGTTCCTTAGAAAACTTAGGGAAGAAACAAGATAATGAAACTTTCCTCGGATCACTATGTCTGGGTTTCAAAATGAAAAAAAGAAAAAGAAAAAGAAAGAAAGGGTATATTAAGCCGAGCTTGGTTTAAGTTTGTAGGATACTTTTTGCTATTGAGGATAAGGTACTGATGCCATGTAAAGTTCAAGTCTTTTCCTTTGTATGATGCATGTGTTTTAAGATTTTGATGCTAGTTTTGAATTGACGATGGCTGAAATGATAACTATTGCATCACCGGAACACTTTCCAACTTAGTTTTTTATCCAGGTATCTCGAGTCAAAGCTGGGTTCTGAGACTCATCCTGATCAAAGGGATTTTAGGTCCAGTGAAGATTATTAATTTTATTTCATAAGCATATTGTTGATGGCAACTACAGAGGCAATTCTGCAAGTTCTGTCTGGGGCTGGTCCTTGCGTTTTTAGCTCAGACCCTTGTTTTCGCAGTTCAGAATTGACATTCTCTTCTAAACTCCACATAAAACGTGTAAAGAAAAGGGCCTCAAGGTGTATGAAAATGTTCAAGTGTTCGAATGTTCTGCAGAATGGTATAGGAAACCACTGGTTTAAGGGATTAGGTGATAGAGATCGGTCTGTGAATGCAACGATCAACAGATTGCAGCTTCTGAGGTGCAAAGGCCCTCAGGCAGAAAGAGTTAGTGGTGCAACTGAAGGAGGAAATGGAACATGGTTTGTAGATGGTGCAAATACATTAAACCTGAATGGGGTGGCATCTGGTGAACACACTGACTGTTTTGGAGCTTGGGATGCTCAGCAGTTGACACGGGAAAAGGAGGGTTTTGCATCTAAAGGTGCCCCAAACCAGGAAAAGGAGAGTTTGGCAACTAATGGTGCGGTAGGAACAGGTAGAGATGCCTCTCCCAAGGTCAGTGTAGATCCTATTGAGGAAGAAGCATGGGAGCTGCTGCGGAATTCTATGGTTTATTATTGTGGCAGTCCTATTGGAACGATTGCTGCCAATGATCCTACCAGTTCCAGCGTGTTAAATTATGACCAGGTCTTCATTAGAGACTTCATACCTTCTGGCATTGCTTTTCTTTTGAAGGGAGAATGTGATATTGTCCGGAACTTCCTCCTTCATACACTTCAGTTGCAGGTAATTTAATCATTGATTGTGCTAGCCCTTTTTTTTGCTGTGGGAAGCAGTCATTTTAAGAACTTCCTTTTTTGTTTGTTATCTGATTTTCTATAATGACTCCTTTATTGCAGAGTTGGGAGAAAACAATGGACTGTCACAGTCCTGGACAGGGATTGATGCCTGCTAGTTTCAAGGTGCGCACGGTTCGTTTGGATGGTGATGATGATTTTGCGACAGAGGAGGTATTGGATCCTGACTTTGGAGAGGCAGCAATTGGCCGTGTTGCACCAGTTGATTCTGGTAAATTAAATTTCTCACCATCGATTTTCCATTGAAGATCAGGTGTTTGATTGCTGACATTGCTGAAATTTTCTTATGTTATCATGCCAATATTAGGATTATGGTGGATTATTTTATTACGTGCATATGGGAAATGCTCTGGTGACCTCTCACTTCAGGAGAGGATTGATGTGCAGACTGGAATTAAGATGATTCTGAGGCTATGTCTTGCTGATGGTTTTGATATGTTTCCAACATTGTTGGTGACAGATGGTTCTTGCATGATAGATCGCCGTATGGGAATTCATGGGCACCCTCTAGAAATCCAGGTAATCAATTGTTGAGTGGTTTTCAGATCATTTAGAAGAGTTTTTTTATGTTAAAATAGCCAGTAATCCATGGAGCAAGGGAGGTTCAATGAAAGAAGGGCCCCTGTGGAAAATTTGGATGTTGCCCATTTTTTTGTCAGGTGACTGTACAAATAGATGTCTTGAACCAATTCTGAAATTATGGAATCAGATATGTTGACAAAATCAGGAGTAAGAGTTTGTAGGATTTAGTTGGTTGAAGCCACTCTTTGGTAAGGCTGTTGGCTTAAATGCTTTTCCAGCGGCGGTTTCAAAGTTCATAAGATGAATTAACTGTATCTTCTTGAGTGGTTGAAGGTGCTTGGTTTTCAGTTGAATAGATTGACAATCACCTAGTTCTAATTCTGCCAAGATTTGCTTATATCAGACTGATGAGGATGCTGAGTCTTGGGAGTGGTTTTCCCAATCTAATTTCTGATATGATGTATTTTTCTCTTGTAGGCACTCTTTTATTCCGCCTTACTCTGTGCAAGGGAGATGCTTGCTCCAGAAGATGGATCAGCTGATCTCATCCGAGCTTTGAACAATCGTCTAGTGGCTCTTTCATTCCATATCAGAGAGTATTATTGGATTGATTTAAGAAAACTAAATGAGATTTACCGTTACAAGACCGAAGAGTACTCATATGATGCAGTCAATAAGTTCAACATTTACCCAGATCAGGTTTCTCCCTGGTTGGTGGAATGGATGCCCAACCAAGGAGGCTATCTTATTGGAAACTTGCAACCAGCTCATATGGATTTCCGATTCTTTTCTCTTGGAAATATATGGTCCATTGTTAGTGGTCTTGCAACAAGAGATCAGTCAAATGCGATATTGGATTTCGTTGAAGCCAAGTGGTCTGATTTGATAGCAGACATGCCATTGAAGATCTGTTATCCTGCTCTTGAAGGTCAGGAGTGGCAGATTATCACTGGAAGTGATCCTAAGAACACGTAATGCCGCTACCTTACTAAAATTGATCTCATTTTTCACTTTCTTTCTATTTCTTCAAGTCATGAGTTGTTCTGTTTGATGCAGGCCTTGGTCCTATCACAATGCTGGTTCCTGGCCAACTCTTCTCTGGCAGGTTAGTGATGGTAGTGTAGTTTGTTAATCTTTTTACTGGTGAACATTTTAGTGAAAAGTAACAAATAATTAGAGAAGAAAACAAACTCGGTAAAAAGACAGAAATAAGCAACACCATTGGTAGTTTGAGTTTTGGTACACTAGTCATGCTGGTATGGAGTCATATGAATGCTCGATTGATACTCCTATCTGATATTGTATTTGTCTGTGGGTCATTTGTTAGGCACATACCAGTTTCATACCCTTATCTGTTAGTAATGTCCCTCTGGATGACCATTAGCATTGTTTGTCCATTATGTATGCTTTTTTCTTTTCTTCAGAGTCCATTTTTACATGCTTGGTGCTTTACAAGCTGCGAAGGGGTTTTGATAGCTATATGAATAAGCAGGCCAGCTGAATGTTATGGCATTGTTTAGTAGAACTAGGACATATAATTTTAACATGTATAATACTCCTTTCAGCTGACAGCTGCATGCATAAAGATGAATAGACCAGAAATTGCTGCAAGAGCGGTCGAGATTGCTGAGAAACGCATATCACGTGACAAATGGCCTGAATATTATGACACCAAAAAAGCAAGGTTCATTGGAAAACAAGCACATCTGTTCCAGACATGGTCAATTGCTGGGTACCTTGTGGCTAAGCTCTTGCTTGCAGACCCAAGTGCAGCCCGGATGCTCGTGATGGATGAGGATCCTGAGCTTGTCAGCGCCTTCTCCTGCATGATCAGTACTAACCCAAGGAGAAAGCATGGACAGAAGAATTCGAAAAAGACATTCATGGTGTAAAGACATTCATGGTGTAAATTACTGAGCTGTCTCTACGGAACTACAGAAGGGCACTTGTTCTCTTGATTCGAGAACTAATTATCAAAGTGCCTATTGGTACCTATAATGAATTGGTTTACAAAGTATAATATAAGTAATCAAACATCTTCTAATTCATTTGGACGAACAAGGTGAAATTTCAATCCCACCTTATTTTATGTACCGTAGTATTGATCTAGTAAAAATCATGTAAATAAATATGGAGCTATAGGATAATACTTGAAACCCTTGATGTGGATGGGACTTTGGTGATTGAATTTGCTTGTAACTTTTACATTATCTCTGTTTTCTTGAGAAACTGTAAGAGAAACAGATACATATATTGAAGTTAATTAACTTTTACACTAGTTAATTATGTTCAGATGATCTAGGGCAGGGTGTGTCATCCTCTCATAAAATTGTTAAGCAAGCATTACATATACTGTAAGGTATTCTGCTAATCCTACTGGAACTGACTTGTGGAATACTTGTAATGTTGAAACTTTCCAATTTGCTGGAGATGGAGCTATATTGCCTCATGCAAATATCACTGTGCAAGGGATACAGGTTGGAAATGAACATTTAAATGCATGATATGTAGTTCAGCTTCTCTAGATCCCGAAAGATGACAATTGACAAATGACCTTATCAGTACTGTCTTGAATCTGTCAACCGGGGTTTTTTCAAATCCAACGGCTCCTTCAAGACAACTGTGTTTCAACAGGAGACAATGAGTAAGAACAAACTATTTGATTTAGTTTTTGTATCAACATGCTCTAATTTGTCTTCATTAGTGGAATAATTTTTCAACTGCTGCCATTTTTGTTTAGGCCACAGGATTACCTGCTTACATTCCACCTCTTGGCTCAATTTTATGCAAACCAGAAAAGAAAAAGGTCGCTTGAAGCCATCAATGCTTGCTGGTCAGACTACGATTTTGTTAGCGAGCCGATTTGTGTCTTCATCATCCATTAAGCAGTAAAAAGTGTCATTGTTACAGGCTCATTATATTGTCAACCACGTCCAAAGTTCCTGAAGCAGGAGGAGCCTGCTTGAACATCACATTTTCCACCTCTGTTGAAGCAATGATAAGTGCTAACATTGAATTTTGACTCTCCATAATGTGGTGAAAGATTATATAGGGTGGGCAAGGACTAAAGAATCAGTTCTTTCTACTGTAAATAATGCTCTTGAATTGTAGATCCCACAATTTTATTTTTTCTGGGAGAAAAACAAATGGGGACAAAAGGCTAAAAAAAAGAAAATTCAACTAGAAGGGAGATCAACTTTACTAGATTCAAAGGAGCTTTTTGGTTTCTCTTGGCCTCATGTCCAGCTAAACAAAGAGGAGGCCTGATTTAGTTGGCAATTATAGTAGGAATCATTATAACTCAAGAATGTAATTACTCCAACAATAGTGTAAAAGAGTAAAAAGTTATTACTAAACAATTCATTTGGCCTCTCTTTTCCTTTGATTAAGCTTAGTGTATTCCAATAAATTTTACAAATTGTAAAATTTTTAACCAAAAAAGATTGTTTTTTTTTTATTAACGTGGGTGTTCGGGTCAGCCTGCATGCACCTTGATTAATCTCATGGATCCTAAAGTTAATGACCATGTAAACCTCTAGTGACCATCATATTAGCAACAACATGACTCAAACCCGAGACTATATGAGTAGCAAATCATTTAATCCCAAACTCTTATCACTAAAAAAAATTATTTTTCAGTACAAGAACTATCCTAAACCAATCAATAACCAAATACAATGTTGCCTTGATTTTTTTTTTTTTTGTCGTGAGAATCTATGTTCATTGTTTAAAATATAATTATAAAACCCTATCTTAATAGGTTAATATAATAATTCCATGACTTAACTTTCTTGTTATGAATTTTACTTTAAATTAGTTTTCTTACTAAAATAATATCATTTTTATTTTTAAAATAAAGTATATATTAAATTGATTAATGAAATTATAAACAAATTAGTTTATTATCCGAGTCTCGGCTAAATCAACCCTGTTCTTATAATGATGATTTAAACATGCCAACAACATATATAAATAAATTAATGCCATGTTAGCGATCTCAATACATTGGAATTATTTTTTAAGCACATAAACTAAGGTTAATGGAATATAAAAAATTATTTAAGCTGAATTTGGAATCCAGCTTTAGTACCCTACATGGGACCCATCCCTCTCTAAAGAAGTCACGTGGCCCAAACCCATTTTGCCGGCCCATACTTCCCTCCTCCATTCCCTTCAAAACCTCAACTCTCTCTCTCTCTCTCTACACCCTCATTCCCAAATCCCAGTTGTCTGATCCACTTCCAACCACCATTCTCTCCATGACCACCATGGCGGCCTCCACCATGGAACCAAGCGCGGAAGATCTAACCGATGATCTTGATAATCTTAGTTTCACTTCCACCACCACTGCTGTTGAGACAAGACACAGCACAAGTTCAGGGTCCGAAACCACATGGACTACCTCAACCTCGAGCCTCATGTCAAACTCCTGCAAGCCCCATCATCCACCTCAATGTGATGAATGCTGGCATGCAATTCAACGTGAAAACTCCGGTAACTCACCCTTAACCCTAGCTGATTTACGCTTTGTCCACAAACTAGGAAGTGGTGACATAGGGAGTGTGTATCTTGTAGTGCTCAAGGAAGGCAATGAGTGTCTTTTTGCTGCCAAAGTCATGGACAAAAAAGAAATGGCTACTAGGAACAAAGACAGTAGGGCTAGAATCGAGAGGGAGATATTGGAAATGTTGGAGCACCCATTTTTGCCTCCATTGTATGCCACACTGGACTCACCTAGGTGGTCCTGTTTGCTAACGGAGTTTTGTCCTGGTGGTGACCTCCATGTCCTCCGGCAAAGGCAACCGGATAGACGTTTCGATGAAGCTGCCGTCCGGTATGTATGAGCAATGCATGCATGTATACATCCACTTAATATCATACCATATTGTTCGTGTTCGGCAGGCAAGGGAAATAATTTGAGTGGTTGCATTTGGCAAAAAAGATACAAAATTCGTGCAAATGATGGATAATCATAGTGGGGTTAAGTTTACTAATTGTATAAACCGTTGATTGCCTGTAGGGTCAGTGGGTAAATCCATGTGACATTCGGGTGCAGCCATTGATGTTGTGTGGACCATGGAACTTTTGGTGCGTGTCCCGTGCACTAGATCATAATTAATAGAAGGCATCATGGCATTCATGAATTCATAAAAAGGAGTTAAAATTAGATCTCCCTTAATCCATGGCATGTTCCAGCTCATCATTTTTCTGGTTCTTGTCTAGTCAGAGAGTCCCAAGACATCATTTCAAGAATCAAATTCAGCTCTTCCCCCCATATCTTGCTTTAACTTTTCCTTTTTTTAATATAACACCTTCATCCGATATTCTACCTTATTATTGTTGTTGTTTTTAATCATTAAATCAGATTTAACTTTTTTATTTTTGTCTTAAGTTTGGTTAAAATAAAATAGACAGATACAAAAAATTATAAAAAATATTTGGATGGAAAAACAACATTATTGAATAAATTTTCTGAATAATTTTAGAGTGAGCATATAAATTATTAAAAATAAAAACTACAAACAAACATGTTTTTTATATTTTTATATTTTAAAATAGAAATTAAATGCACAGTGATAATATTATTAATGATATCATTACTTAAAAAGGTTCAGCAAATATTTAGTTTAGTAATTTTATTTTATTTTTGTTTGAATTTGGAGTCTTTTTAAAGATACAAGTGATGTGATATATTTTATAATCTTATTTATAAAAATATTTTACATCTTGAAAAAAAACAAAAATATAATTGATTTTTTTATAATTAATACATAAGGAGGTAGAGCGAACTATCCCAACCTCTTAAAAGAATATATAATTACTTGTGCATTCTCGTAACATGATATATAATAGTGATAATCTTTATAATTAGTTGTAGAATACTTATATATATATATATATATCATTAATTAATTAACTAATTTTTGTCGCTTTAAGGTTTTATGCATCAGAAGTTGTGGCTGCACTTGAATACCTACACATGATGGGAATCGTCTATCGTGATCTCAAGCCTGAAAATGTTCTTATAAGATCGGACGGTCACATAATGCTTACAGATTTTGATCTCTCCTTAAAAGATGACAACTCAACATCAACAGCTCAGATTATTTCTGATCAAAACCCACCAATCACATCATCGACAAGTGATTACCCCTCTGAAACATCTCAGTTTGCCACATCATCATGCATTCTGCCCAATTGCATTGTGCCAGCTGTCTCTTGCCTCCAACCATGTAGAAAACGCAAGAAGAAATTCAATCAACGGGGGACCCTCGAGATTGTAGCGGAGCCAATAGACGTCCGGTCCATGTCATTCGTTGGGACCCACGAGTACCTGGCACCTGAGATTGTATCCGGCGAGGGACACGGCAGTGCAGTGGATTGGTGGACCTTAGGCATATTCATGTTTGAAATGTTCTATGGTGTTACGCCGTTTAAAGGGACGGACCATGAGTTAACCCTGGCTAATGTCGTGGCTCGAGCCCTTGAGTTCCCCAAGGAACCATCGGTCCCAGTCTTCGCCAAGGATTTGATCACACAACTTCTCATCAAGGATCCTACAAGACGACTGGGCTCTACGATGGGAGCTCCTGCGATTAAGCATCATCAATTTTTTGAAGAGATAAATTGGGCATTGTTAAGGTGTAAAACTCCACCTCATATCCCTCAGCCCTTCACTTATAAAAACTTCATTGCCACCAATCATGGGAACAATTCTATAGAACATTATTAGTAAGAGGATATTTTTTTATTATTTTTTTTTCATTTTTATTAGGGGAGAAAAGATGTGAAGAAGGAGCCGAATTTGATTTAATGAAAATATATTTTAGGTCTCCTGGAAATGTAATTGTTCTTCAAATTGATTATATGAAAACTTTTGAGGAAAGCATGCCTTGGATACCACCACATTGAAGAGTAGTCCCACTTGTTCCTTTTTGTGTTTTATTGCCTCTTAATTGAAAATTATTTTTTTAATTCTGAACAAATCCTTACGCTCAGTTGCGTAGTTATTGAAATCGATCAATTTTATAAAGATTAACGGAAGTTGATTTCGTGTGATTCGGTAAAGAATTCATGTCGATAAAATTCTTTCATGTTTTTTAAATATATTTTTTCAAAAAAATAATATCATTCTAATCTCTTCAGAAATCTACGGCAACCTAATTAATTTTAACCCAAACTTTACACCGGATCCAAGTTTTAGAGTATATTACGGTTAAGGTTATTTAATTTTTAAAATATTTTTTGTTTAAAAATATATTAAAATAATATTTATTTATTTTTAAAATTTAATTTTTAATATTCATACATTAAAATAATTTAAAAATACTAAAAAAAATTTAAAGAAAAAAAATTTAAAACCGTAAAAAAAAATAATAACTATGAAAATCAGTAAGTATTAATTTAGACTACAAATTGGATACATGGTGGATAATTACAAAGAACGAGTACATGTGGTCGTGTAATAGCTAGCAGATTATTTAGCAGGGCAATGTTATTTTTATGTTTTAAAAATAATTTAAAATATTTTTATTTTTTTATTTTAAATTAATATTTTTTTGATATTTTTAAATTATTTTGATGTGCTGATATTAAAAATAATTTAAAAAAAATAAAAAATATATATTATTTTAATATATTTATAATTAAAAAATACTTAAAACCACAAATATATTAATAAACAATCTCTTAGTCCTTCTTAATCTGATTATGGTTCTCAAAATTTGGGTTTTGTATTTCCTCATGCAAAAACAAATCACACCATGTGCATTGTTTTGATTACGTTAGGAAGAGGAGTAGTAGCAGTTCATTGAAATTAATCATCGGTATTTGATTTATTTATTTATTTTATCATACAGAGG
>Ga0325403_1006190_pt1 | contig 11368 bp, 6 predicted proteins | sample PopdelMetagenome_19_FD_205665 | JGI IMG/M metagenome (GOLD analysis project Ga0325403, IMG submission 205665) | Populus deltoides microbial communities from Bellville, Georgia, United States - Xylem-PdKOR-R4 | ecosystem: Host-associated > Plants > Phyllosphere > Stem > Wood/Secondary xylem...
TTTAAAATATTTCAATTAAGTCGGAAAAACTTCAATTTTCATGAAATTAGATTAAAGAGACGGGGAAATTTACTAGCATGTTAGTATCGAGAGGTTAGTTCAGTTATTAAAGAGACTTTTCTAACTTTTCAAGTTTAAATTTTGAGATAAGTATTGTTTTTCTCTGAATACTTCAACGGTAAGTTTTTAAATCTATTTGAAAAAAAATTGATTTTTTTATTAGTCTGGTTGTTCGAACCAGCTTGCGTGAACCTCAACTAATTCTATGAACTCTAAGTTAACGACCATATAAATCTACAGTAGCCATCATATTAATAAATACATGGCTTGAATATGAGATCACAAAGAAGTAAATCTTTTGATCCCAAACTTTTATTAGTGGACCATCTAGATAATTAAAAAAATAAAATTAATTTTGATTTGTAAAAACTGGTTGAATAATATTTTTAATTATCAAATAAAAAAACATCGAGCTATCGGCGTCACGCTATGAATTGCCTGGATTTCAAACGTCATATGCTAAAATAATAAATGTCAGGAAACTGTTTCTACATTTTATTTTTTATTCAAAATGGATTAACAGAGTGCCCCCATCAAAATAAAATATTAACTTGTTGTTAGCAAACTACTTGTAAATTTTATGAAATGGATTAGCACAAGTGTCCCAGCAGAATAAAATATTCACTCATTGGCCCTTCGAGAAAAAAACTGCGTAGCTTCTTCGTTATATTTGAGAGCTGGATGGTCCGACGGCAAGGTTGAAGGTTGGAAAAAAAACAGCGGGCATGGTTTCGTAATTTATCATTTCGGTATTATTTAACATTGTAGTTTAATTATATATTTTTTTAAAAAATATTTTTAAATAAATCTTGAATAATAATAATAAATAAATAGCATCTATAATTATAACAATAACAGTAAAGAGAGAAAAAAAAGAGAGTGGATCTCAGATGCTTGGCTGGGGAAATCGACAGCGAACCCGAGTCTGAACCCTCGAATTGCCCTTTAAAGGACTCCTCTCTCAAGTCTCACCAACCATTACCGACACCTACCCCACCGAAGCAGTCATTATTCAAATCTCCAGCGCCGAGCTATAAGACAAAACAGCATAGGAAACATCAAAGGAAGAAACAAAGTCAAGTTTTTAGTACTCCTCGACGCATCTTCACCCCCTAGAAAGGCAAACATCGGTCAGCACCAAGCTGATCAATCTCCGTTCATTTCACTACTTTAAATTTAGAAATGGCAATCGCCGCCTGCTTCTTCACCGCCTCTATACCTAACAATACAAACCCCAAGCTCATCAATCTCCGTTCATTTAACCCCTCCTCCTCTCTCCATCTCCATCTCCGCCTCCCCCTTCCTCCCCTCTCCTCCCCCCTCCGCCACCAGCACAACAACCACCGCCTCCCTCTCTTCATCCCATGCTCTTCTGGTGGAGATGGCGGCATCAACCACCACCCCCCTCCCTCAGGGGGTGGCGGGGGAGATAACAGTGACGACAACAGCCATAATGGCGATGGTGATAGTGCGGAGGATAAGAATAGGGGGGAGGCGATGGTGGTGTTGGCGGAGGCGAAGCGCTCTTTGGAGAGTTTTCCGAAGGATTTAGCGGCGGCGATCCAGGCCGGGAAGATACCAGGGTCAGTGGTTTCGAGGTTTCTGGAGCTTGAAGAGTCACGGTTTTTCGGGTGGTTGATGCAGTTTGATGGGTTTAGGGAGAGGTTGTTGGCTGATGATCTGTTTATGGCTAAAGTTGGGATGGAATGTTTTGTTGGTATGTTCACTAAGGTAGGTATAGTATTACCATTTTCAGTAATTTGTTTTTTACATCATTGGAAACGACAATGCATTTAATCATCTGAATACGATGTCAACGGGTGTTTGATTGGGACGGTCAATTGGATAGATTTTGCTTGAAAAAGTTTAAAATTCGATACTTTGATTCCTATTTCATGTGCCTCTGCTTTCGACAAATCATTTGGACAATTTGAATATAATGCAAAATGGTACATTTTTGAACTTCTTCATGATGGTTTCATCTTTATGGTAAAGCATGCTTGTCTGTCTATATATGTATGAAGAGAATAGTATTGAAAGATACTTTTTTTTATCCTGTTGGTTTATTTCTATGATGAGAGATTGATCGACTTAATAGAGGGAATACAAATGGGGTTTAGAGTTATCTCAACACCAGTGTTTCACTTGGGTGGTTGAGTTGTTTGATAATGTGAGGTTGGAGCATACCAAAATTCATAAGAAGTATACGATGGTGCTTATAGGGATATAGCACTGTAAATTGGTTGGCACGAAGAAAAAAGGTGTCATGCAGTTATTGATTTTCTTGAGGGTAAGTCAATTTTCTAGTGGTACGAAGATAATCTTTGCACAAGGGATTGTTATGCAATGGTAATGAAGCTTGTTTATGCCATTACCAACTATTTGACTGATCCAAGCCCAATCCTTCAAGTTTAGAAGCACCTCCATACCCTGAAAGAAGTGAGCTCTTCCCTCATAATGGCTAGCAAAAATTGAACTGGAAATTTTTTGATCTGCTCCACTTGTAATGATAATGAGCTTTTATGTGCCTTTTCTGCTTTTATGTTTTCCTTCTTCCTCATCCATCCCTTCCAGTTCGCTGCATTTGTTTATAGTTTGTACTGACATTGGATTTCTTTATCTTGTAGTGACTTTTACTTTTTTTTTAAAATTTTTTAGACTGCTGCAGAGTATGAGCGTCGGAGAGAGAATTTTTTCAACGAGCTGGAAGTTGTTTTTGCTGATGTGGTAGGACTATTGTCATTTTTTCAAAGAAGTCAAGACTTTGGAGGATTTCCTGTGCATTTCATTTTGAAAACGTGTTATTTCCATTCCTCAGTTGGAATTCATTTTTTTCTTAGGTGATGGCCATAATTGCAGATTTCATGCTTGTTTATCTTCCTGCTCCCACGGTGTCTCTCCGACCACCACTAGCAGGAAATGCTGGATCTATTGCAAAGTTTTTACACAACTGCCCTGATAATGCATTCCAGGTTTCTGATTTATCAATAAACTTATGCATTATCCAGTAAGTTTTATGAAGATGTTTTGAGAATAGAAAATTTAAGATATTCACCTGTTCCTTGAATCCTCATTACAGGTTGCTCTTGCTGGAACTTCCTATTCACTGTTACAGAGATTAGGGGCTATAGCGGTAATCTTTTTTTGCGTATTGCTCATTGTTAATTAAAAATCTTAATTCCCGTGCCAAGAGCAGCAGTCATTATGTCAATTTGTTATTGCAGCGCAATGGAGCAAAGCTTTTTGCTGTTGGCACCGCCTCATCACTAGTAAGTTCTTACTGACAGGAAGTTATATATCACTTTTTAGATTTATTTTGTGCTGTGAAATGAATTTGAATTTGACAGGATGCTATCCTTCAAGATTTGTCTCACCCATCTTGCATAGCCTATTACTTCATGCCATGCTGTATCAACTATTGTATGTAGTTTTCTACTGGAGAGTCTCTTATCCTCCTTGCGGTCTTCTCTATTGAAAAATTATTATTTTACGTTCCAGTGCCTTCTCCAGTGTCTTTCTAATTTTCCATGGAGCACCATGACTAAACCACAAAATAAATTTTCTTTTCTGACATTTTATAATGGAAACTGGAACTGCATTATGGAGAAAATAGTGAAAAATTAGCCTGTCTCTCCATACAGTGTTCCTTTCATGGTTTATTTTTTTTTGGCATGGAGAATCTATTTGCTGCTTTAACCTTTTATTATTATTATTATTATAAGCTCGTTGTTGGAATTTTTAATCTTTAATGGTCTCAAAGCTTTGCATGGCTAGCAGTTCGTTTCAATACTGTGTGCACTTTTGGTTATCACTATTAACTAGGAGTAGCCTTCCGTGCATGTGTTCTTGCATTATAATAAGTTTTTCTAGTTAGATGATAAAAAAGAATAAAATGTAGTCACCTTTTATTTTTATTGAAAAAATCTCTATCATTCTCGGTTCCCCTCTTTCTTTTTTCTTGCAAAGTGCCTATCCTTGGTCATTAAAATGCCAATGGAAGAAAGATTCATGATTTTGAGGATGCATAACTTTGATGCAATTGTTCGTTAGGTTGGTACTGCTGTGACAAATGCCTTGATCAATGCACGGAAAGCTGTGGATAAGTCTGCTACCGGTGAAGTTGAAAATGTGCCTATAGTATCTACCAGTGTTGCTTATGGTGTCTACATGGCAGTTTCTAGCAACCTCAGGTACATTGATCTTCTAGACATGGTTTTGCTCTATTTTCTAAGCTCTATTATCTTATTTATGTACTTTCTAGGATGCTGTAATTGTTACTGTTTAATTCGTGCACTATTCATTTAAACATTAGGCCTTGACTGCATTGGGCGAGAGATTTATTTCATTATTGGAACTAAATTAGTTTCCTGTTGAACTCAACATGAGAAAAATGATCTCCAGCATAATATTCCATGTTAGAGCTTGTTTTGTACAGCCTTTGGTTCCATATCTATTATTGGATTAATTGGCAAATTAACAATGAAGCAATGCTGATATACTTGTCCATGATGAGTATTGTAGAAAATTTTGAACTGGGGAAAATTTTGAACTGGGGTCATTTTGTCCATTTAAAAAGATTTTGAGGGATAAAAACTGGATCTGTCATCATAATTTTGATGTGGTGTTTGAAATGTTTCTAATGAGGTGCTATATATATATATATATATATATATGGATATATAAAAGTGCTATTGATATTGAGGGTTTGTGGGAGCTAGAATGGTTTTACTGACAGAGTAGTCCTGTTGAACAGGTATCAAATACTGGCTGGTGTTATTGAACAGCGCATTTTGGAACCTATGCTACATCAGCACAAGATCATGCTCAGTGCACTTAGTTTCGCTGTTCGAACAGGCAACACATTCCTGGGTTCATTATTGTAAGATTGCACTCATTCCCTCCTGGAAATCTTATTGCTTGATAATTTCTGTACCTGTGGCATCTCATGTTCATCACTTTGCTTCAACAGGTGGGTGGACTATGCTCGCATGATAGGAATCCAAAAGGCTCAGGAGGAGCATAAGGAATTGACTGATTAGTTCTAGAAATGTGGGTTTGCTGCGTTGAACTTGCTTGAAGTAGGTGATCAATTGGAAAATTGAGGTATTTGGGTGCTGAACTGCCAAGATGTCCTGAAAATATATACATCAGAATTAGTCGATAGTGCTCTGACGTTTTGTAGTTGGTCTCAGTTTCCCTCTATGATACTGAAATCTATTTTTTTCCCCTCGCGTTGTTGTTGTCCGGATTTGGACACAATCACTGGTAAAATTTGAACTGTTGGAAGTGCCAAATGAGTGCAAGAAGAATAGACATTTTTTATGTGAATATTTTTTTGGCTGTTTCCAGGGAAATCGAAGTTGAAAGAGCCCGCAATTCTTGACACGAGTTAAACAGAACTGAACAAATATCGAACCTGCTCGATTCACAAATCGCATGAGAGTAATCATAATAATCATGCTTTTATGTGATCAGATAATTGCAAATTGAGAGGTAATTCTGTTAGATTTTCTATTGGTTGATGAAATTCCACTGAAAGACGGCCTAGAATCGCAATTACTGTCCTCCACCACAAGGTTGAAGCTAAGCTACTGCATTGCACCGAGCAGCATCATGTGTGGTGTAAGCCTTGTACCAATCAACAAAATATAAATACAAAGAAAGAAGAAGAAAAAAGAATGAATATACAATCGAGATTCCGTTCCATATATGTTTTGATAACTTATCTAGGCAATGATTGCGTTTTTCATACAAGCCCTTGACTTGATATGGGCAATGTTCATGTCTGCTGTCTCCTCAACATCGCAGCATTCCATCAGTCCAGCCTGCAATATACATGTAATGATCAACGAACAGTTATAGTTAAATTCTTGAGGAATTTTTTTTTCTCGAACTTCTCAGCCCAAAACTAAACTAACAGAGGATTGTTAGATGCTAGATCTTTCTCAACTTTCATTGGTTAATTAACGAACTGTAGCAAAACTCTGTAGATCTCGAATCTAGATTGTAGCTGGCTAATATCAAGAGCCAAGTCCAACAACAGTGATGGACTTTTGACATGATGGCAGAGATTGAAAGACTCACCTGTTTGATTGTTGTTGAAGAAGAAAAGACTTCAATTTTGGACATATGATCTGCAGAATGATTGTCATTTGACGAACAGGGCGGCACATTACGTGGCGATGATCGGACATAGGTTGTAACAACTTGATTCCCCCTGGTTTTCTCAACAGACTCCAAGAAAAATTCATGAGGAGTTTCGCATGGATCATTAGTGAGACTTCGAGTGTTGAGCATAAAGAATGGGGTCTTAGAAAATCTTCGACCATGGTCTAAATGTCTCTCTGGGTCTCAGCAAAACGCTTTGAGGGTATATATTTCCGTATTTATGAGTGGCATAGCCCCACGAAGTAGAAAAAGACCAGTTGCTTTTCCTTCGGTAGCAGATGGTTTATGGACGCAGAGCGGTTCATGGAGGTGAAGAAAGAGGATCGGAGACTGAGGGTGAGCAGATAGAAGGCCTGAGATGTCACCATGTAGATCAATCTGCTAATGATGCACCATAATCAAATAGTAATTGATTAGTTTGTGAATTGATTTTGCTTAATTTATGAATGAACATGGACAGAATGATTAAATACCTGGAGAAACCCTCGCCGATGTGTTAGAGAAACTCCAAAATCAGCTAAACATGCCTGCAAAATAAAATCACTGGAATAATTTGGATATTGCTGAACACATCCACCGACCTTCGTTGACAAAGCTTCTACCAGAGGGTAACTCAAAGCATACCCAGCTCCACCAAATGCCACTTCGAACGAGAAAATAATGTTCGAGCTAACACATTCCGAATTCGTTCCAATATAGAAATACTCAGTATGATCATACTTCGCTAGAACTTCTACTAAATTATCAATAAATAGGACATTGTCATCATCTGCCATCACATACCATCTAACATCTTTATCTCCCTGCCTAAAAATCTCCATGATTGTTCGTACTATTCTCACATGTCACATGTGCTACATACTTGTGCTTTATTCTAGATTTGATAGGTGCATTGATTCGAAAAGGCGGAGAAGATGAAGGCCAAGGATGGTATCTTAGTGTGGGAGCTCTACCAAGGAAAATATATCCTTGAGTAACATTCGGTCGCCACCACGACTCGGCATATGATTTTCTGTTTTTCCATGTGTTCACAGAACTCACCACGCCGAACACAATGCGGCTAAAACTTGCTGGAGTAGTCGTCATATTCACAGAAGTGCTTGCGTTATTAGGTGGCCGTCGTCTCATTCAAACATCATCATCATTTTTTTACCGTTGTGATCCCTACACATAATTTAACTCCAATTCTTGATCGAGACTTTATTATTTTTCTTTTTACATTGTGGTCCCTACACGTTGCTTGGAGATATACACATGTTGGATAAATAAAGGTCTGGATCAAAGAATTGAAGGAGTTCAGGGACGAATACTAAATCTCTAAACGTTAAAGGGCATGTCCTCAACAATCACAGTCGTTCCACAGCAAGGCTTTGCGCATGTTAGATAATTCCATTCCTTGTTTTTTCTTTCTTTTATACATGTTAAAATAATATTTTAAAATCAATTTATTTCTCAATCAAGATTTTTTTAAAATAATCTCGAAAGCATAAGTTATATCTAAATCTAATGTATTAAAAAAAACGGATTCTTTATAACATTTAAATTTCATTTTTTTTAAAAAAAACAGCAAATTACTTTAAACAACAAAGTAATTTTCAATCTTTGATGTTTGTCTGGCAGTGCGGTGGGCTATATTTTTTTTAAAATTTAAAGTTATTTTTTGAATTCAAATTATTTTTTATATTTTTTAATCGTTTTAATGTACTAAAAATAAAATTAAAAAAAATATTATTTTAATATATTTTTAAATAATAAATATTTTAAAAAATAATATATACAGGAGTCTCAAACAAGCAATTAATTAATTCTATTAGGTCATGTAAACACGGATTAACGGGGAACTGAAGAGTGTAAGAACATTAACAGATCCAATAATACTAAAAAGTCATTTGTATTTGAAAGTTTAATCTTATTGTTTCAGATCTTAGAAATGAAAAGACCAAAAGACCATATCCCATGCATAGACAGATATGCGGGATAACATGACACTAATAACCTATTCTTAAGTGTTTTTGAGTGCAAGTGACATTGTTTAAACACTAACCCGTGCTTATCTTTATGCTCTGTTGTTCTTTGTAGTGTAATATTCAGGCAATGACTTCATCTTTCAAACACGACCTTATTTTAATGTCTGTAATATTCGTCTCCGCCTTGTAATCAACATCACAGCACTCTATTACCCCGGCCTGGAAATTATGCAGATGAAAACCAATTATTATTATTATTATTATTATTATTATTATTGAGGAGAAAGGGCCGAAAAGCCTCCAGTGGGTGAATTGGAACTTGAACTTAATCGTAAATTTGATGTATAGATAAAAATTAAAGATTTAACTAGCACCTACCGTTTTGCGTGTTGTTGCTTGAGAAAGTACCCGAATTTTGGAGACGGAATCAGCGGAATGGTTTCCAGAAGCTGAGCAAGGTGGCAAGTTCCGTTGTGCTGCTCGAACATAGGTTGTAAGAACTTGGTTGTTCTCTGGATTATGCTCTATGGACTCGAAGAAAAATACATGAGGAGCATCGCATGGATTGTTAATCTGCCACCGTGTGTTGAACATGTATAATGGAGGGCGAGTGTTCTTAGAGAAAGGCCTAAACGTTTCGATGGGTTTGCGTAGAATGCTTCGAGGTATTATGTTCTCATATATGTGAGTAGAATAGCCCCATGACACAGAGAAAGACCAGTTGCTTTCTCTTTGGTAGCAGATGGTTTGCTGTGCAACGCGAGATTGATCAACCTTTGCAGCTTTCATGAGGTGCCTTAAAGCTTCGTACCTGTCCATGGAGGGAAATATTGGATCTACGATATCCAAATGGTGGAGAGTGAGGAGTGGAGATTGCGGGAGATATGATAGAAAGCCTGATATATCACCACGTAGATCAATCTGCAGGCACCAAAAACAAGGTGTTTATGAGAAAAATCTCTTGAATGAATTGTTCCTAAGCTTTTTCCTAGCTAGGTAAACGTGCATGGTGCAGATTCCTAAGCGGAAGTACTTGTAACAAATTTCAACAATGAGTTCAGGTATAGGATATAGGTGCAAAAGTTCGATTGATTACCTGGTGAATCCCCTTCTCAATTGTTAAAGCAATTCCAAGATCAGCAAAACAAGATTGCGCCATATGATCACTAACCCACAAATAAGGGTATCTTTCAATACAATCTTCTAATTTGGTTGATATTGCTTGTGCAAATGGATAACTCACAGCATAGCCAGCTCCACCAAATCCCATATCAAAAGAGAAATCAGCATTTGACTTGACACATTCTGAAATACCTCCAATGTACTGATACTTATTATGATCGTATTTCCCTAGAACTTCTACCAAATTATCGACGAAAAATATAGAGTCATCATCACACATTATTAACCATCTCAAACCCTTATCTCCCACTCTATACATATCTAAAAGCGAATGAAACATTCGAACTTGAAGAGGGTTTGCGATTTTAGGGTACACTCTTAATTTGGTGATGTCCTCGTTGACTTGAAAAGGAGGAGAAGTTGAAGGCCAGGGTAGAAATTCTTCGGTGGGTTCTTTGTCTAAGAAGACATATCCTCTAGTAACATTCGGCCGCCACCATGACTCAATGTATGATTTTCTATTCTTCCATGAATTCAAAGAACCAATCACTATAAATCCAATGTGGCTAATATTAGTTGGAGAGTCCATGGTTTTGTTAACGTTACTTGAAGATGAAGCTGTAGGCCATTTGAGTTGAAAGGGCAGGTTGAATGAATCAGAAGATTGGTTCTCAGGGTTGTTTGACAAGAATGCATAGAACAAAAGAAGGACTAGGCCTGAAATAGCTATGGATTTGTATAGAATTCCAAGAGGCAAGACTCGAAACTCTTGGAGAATTGATGGGTGCAAGTTGGTGGCGTTTGATGGTGTCATTTTGGAAGATGAGAGAAGTGATGATTGCAGATGATCAAAACATCGATGATCTAAGATGGAGAAATTACAGTCAGGGGATTAATTCTTGTAGAGGGAGTTTTAAAAGGAGTTATAAAGCCATGATTCTTGTTCAAGTTTCCTGCTCCATGTGATGCACTCCTTTCTTTCATTGTTGATGGTCTAATATTGCACGCAGCAGCTACATGGAGGTGATTAATTAAGCGTTGATTTTCATCAACTAGGCGTTGATTTTCATTAACTAGCACCGATATTGCTTCAGTCCAGTTGAGCTTATTTCAATATACTTACCATAACTTTAAGCTATGATATACATAATTTATACTCTGTCTGAAAACATATACATATATATTTAATCAAATTAATTTACAAGCTGTGATTCATGGAAGAACACGCACCGTCGATCGAGGACTGGACGTCTTAATTAGAGGTATATATCATCCCATGGCTAAGAAATGATGATCAAAAGGTATTGCTTCCAGTATAATTCCCAAGAGAATACATATAATATGAAATGATTTTTAATTTCTTGAAATGCAACGTCGATGGTTTTCCTTTTTCCATTTAATTCTGTAATTAAACGCAACATTCCATATATATATATATAAATGATTTTGATTTTATGAACGCATTGTTTGGATTGTTGTAACATAAACAATTAGCCAAGGAATTACATAAATGCCGTTCTTTAGTCCCATCCAGTACATCCCTGAAGTTGTTCGATCTGCTTTCTTTGGTCCCTTGATGAAAACTTAAACCAATTGAGTCCCCCTATCACATGCTTCGTCATTAGTTCGGACCTTCGACCCCATGCCCAACATCATATCATACTAATGAAAAATCTACTCACCACTTGGATTCACTCTAACATTACACCTACTTCACTATCCAGCTCTACAGGATGTGAACATGTGATATAGAAAGAGCATCACCCTCCCCTCTGACAATATTAGAAAAGCAGGTGTAAAGGGGTTTAATTGATTAAAATTTCAATTGTAGGACTGAATTAGAAAGATTGAATAGTTCAAACTTGAATATGTAAAGAATAAAAATGAAAGAGAAGAAATGGTGTAAATTTTACTCAATAATTTTAATATTAACCGATTTAGTTGACTTAAACTGTCATTTTAATTTCATATCTTTAATATTAAGATTTTGACTTTTCTCCAGGAAGCGATGCCCATTAATTAATTAATTAATTGGACCATACTGGTCACAA
>Ga0325403_1006191_pt1 | contig 11367 bp, 9 predicted proteins | sample PopdelMetagenome_19_FD_205665 | JGI IMG/M metagenome (GOLD analysis project Ga0325403, IMG submission 205665) | Populus deltoides microbial communities from Bellville, Georgia, United States - Xylem-PdKOR-R4 | ecosystem: Host-associated > Plants > Phyllosphere > Stem > Wood/Secondary xylem...
ATTTATTTATTTTAACTCCGACGTCTCCAGCTTATAATTATGCCAGGTCCAGTCACATAAATGGTTCGATTTGATGTGTGGCTGTGGCCCATTTTTATGTTATCTCTGTGGAACCAGCGCCCGGCGTGAGCTAATTACTTCCCTGCAAGCAAGCTCCATCCACTGTCATCGCCGGAGCCAGTTTGACTCTATCACTTGAAAACAACAACTCAGTAAAGCACAGGCCAGAAAAACATCACCAGCATGGGAATCTTGATGGGAACTGCCTCCATTTTCTATAATTCCCACTTTATTTCCTTTCAAGCTTTTCATGTATTGCAAATAAGAACTCAGTAATTCTGTTCTTGTTCCAGGAATGGCTTGTTGCGAGTAAAATGTCCATGTACACTGATTAGATCGAGAGCTCCATATTAAACCTAACAAGTTCAAGATCCCCAGGCCATTAAAATTCGTGGGAATGCTGTCGACCCATGACTCTACCTTGCAGCCCAAGAAAATTACCAGTCTAAACTCATGTTCCCTAATTAGACCGACCAATGTCTTGATCAACATGTACCAAACAAATTGGAGTATTTATGCAACCAATATAAAATCAAGATCATGTTAACTCCTCTTTGATCTCATTGTCACCATCAAGCATTACCACCTAAATTCTCCAATCTCCAAGTCATATGCAAAATAAGGTCCCCGCTGGCACCACGGCCCAAAAAACTAATCCAAACGAACCCTAATTCTAGGGTGCCCTTGTGTGATTTCAGCGTAACAATGCAAATTGATAAGGGAGTGTTTCTACTCCCCTTAACCCTAAAATTACCATGACCAAATCTTCTTTTCCTACCAAGAAATCAGAAGCACGCATAACAACCAGTGGCAAGTGAGTCCAGGGTGTTGACCGGTGACCATAGTTAATCTACCATAACCCTCGGAACCAGTAAACTACTAACCATGGTTATCCCAAAGAGTTAGGGCACTGGTCTCACTGATGAGCTTTAACTACGGTCAAATGTATCTGGTTAGGATCTGGGTTTGGCTGCCTTGATTTCAGAGCTTAGCCTAAACAACTCGCTACACCTTTGACAAAACCCTTGTGATGCGAAGCCAGTTTTTCTCTTGTTGGGGGATTATCTAATCTTCAGGCAAGTAAGATGGAAATTTTTATTTATTAAAAAAATTCTCCCCTCCTTTTATTTAATTACTTGGATACTTCTGTAAGAAAAAACACCCTTACTTTCTTTTTGGTATCGCGTGTTCGTCACCTTCCAAGGAGCTAGGATAGTTTAGAGCTGGCTTGGGCATGCTTTGTGCTTGCAACTTTTCAAGTTACAATTTAAAATTACACCAGACGACAATTCTTAATCTTAACAATTTCCTTTTCACTTTTTTTTTTTTTTAAAGATTTTAACCTGATACGTGCCATATCCATTGTTGTATTTAATATATGTTGATATTTTAAAACTTATTTTAAAAGATTTAAGAGTCGAATATAATTTTTTAATATTTTTTTAGAAATATAATCTTTCATATAACTAAGAGAATCAACACAAACTCAATGACCGAGGGCCCAGGCTCGAGATATAAAATAAAAAAAGAAGGGAAAATGAAAATAGCAGTAGAAAAATATCAGAGAGTACAACACACGCGCTAGAAAAGACCAAACTGGAGTTGAAAGCACTTATAAACACTTTCTTGTATTAATGTTTTTCTTTTTACAAGTGAATAAAGTAGAAAATTAGCAAAGGGGAGAAAAGAGGGGGGGAAATCACAGAGAGATGATGATTCATTTTCACCTGAAGATTGGGTATGATGGTGGACTCTTGTGATCCAAAACACATAATTTAAAAGCCACCCAATCTCTTTCTCCTCCTCGAGAAAACCCATAAAACAATTACTATCTCTTTCCCCTTTGTTTTTTTCTCTTGTCAAATCCTTCCCTGCGAGTCTGGTCGGCAGAAGCAAGCTCACAAGCACACTCTTAAAAACCCATTAACAAGCTCCCTTCCTTCATACCCTTATACTTGCTTACTCAATTCTTACTAAGATCTCTACCCTTTGAATAGTTTTGCAACTTTTGTGTCTTTTAAAGCTAAGGTTTGTGCTTTACTCTGTCTCTCCCTGACAGAATTTATGTTTGAAGCAAAACTTAGAGACGGTAAGTTGTTCTTTGATTTTGGTTGAGATTTATTAGAATATTCTGCTTTTTTTTGTTCAGAGTAAATTAATTTTCATCAACATCTCAAAATCTTTGTTGTTTTTTTCTTCACAAGTTATAACTGATTCTTTTTTCATATTTAATTGTTGCTAAAAATTGTTACTATTAAAGCTTGATCTTTTTTATTTCTCATCTTCGTTCCCCCTGTTTTTGGATGGTTAAGCATGAAAAAAAAAAAAAACCATGTGATAGATATATTATGCAATTGATCCGAGCAATAAAGATGTTGTTCTTTTCTCTCATGTAATTTAATTTTTTTTTCTCTTGCAAATTTCAGGTTATACCCAGGTTCTTCAAATCCCAAAACTACATAGTGGTCCAATGATTAGGGAGTTTCAAGTTATGAATCCCCCAAAGGAACAAATGAGAGTGGCAGAAAAATGTTTAGATTCACAATTATGGCATGCTTGTGCTGGTAGCATGGTTCAAATGCCAGCAGTTAACTCAAAAGTTTTCTATTTTCCTCAGGGTCATGCTGAACATGCTCAGGGGAGTGTGGATTTTGGTCATTTTCAGATTCCTGCACTAATCCCTTGTAAGGTATCCGCTATTAAGTACATGGCAGAACCTGAAACTGATGAGGTTTATGCCAAAATTAGGCTAACCCCATCCAGTAATAGTGATTTAATGTTTGGAGATGGTTGTGGTGAAGATAGTGATGATAGGTTGCCTAACGGGATTGAGTCTCAAGAGAAGCCTGCTTCTTTTGCCAAGACATTGACTCAATCTGATGCTAATAATGGTGGTGGGTTCTCTGTGCCACGTTATTGCGCTGAGACTATATTTCCAAGATTGGATTACACTGCTGAGCCGCCTGTGCAGACCATTCTTGCCAAGGATGTGCACGGAGAGACTTGGAAATTTAGGCATATTTACAGAGGGACGCCTCGTCGCCATTTGTTGACTACTGGATGGAGTAATTTTGTGAATCAAAAGAAGCTTGTGGCTGGGGACTCTATTGTGTTTTTGAGAGCAGAGAATGGGGACCTTTGTGTTGGAATTAGACGTGCTAGGAGAGGGATCGGTGGTGGAAATGAATGCTCATCGGGGTGGAATTCATTTGGGGGCTATTCTGGGTTTTTGAGGGAAGATGAGAGTAAGTTGACGAGGAGGAATGGTAATGGGGATATGAAGGGGAAAGTGAAGCCCGAGTCTGTTATTGAAGCTGCATCTCTTGCAGTCAATGGGCAGCCTTTTGAAGTTGTCTATTATCCTAGAGCGAGTACTCCAGAGTTTTGTGTAAGGGCCTCAGCTGTGAGGACTGCAATGCATATTCAGTGGTGTCCAGGGATGAGGTTCAAAATGGCATTTGAGACCGAGGATTCGTCTCGGATTAGCTGGTTCATGGGAACTATATCTTCTGTTCAGTTTGCTGACCCCATCCGCTGGCCAAATTCTCCATGGCGACTTCTACAGGTACCGTGAATCTCAATTTTGGATGGGAAATTCTCTACTTGTTGATCTTCAGTACTTACTGCCTTGCTTTTCTCCTGTTACCTGTTGAATTTATTATTGATTTGGAAGGATGTATTTGTATAAAATTGATATAATTGGGCAACATATGATGTGGTTGGATTGGTGACTCTGAAAAAGCTCAGCTATAGTCCAAGATGGTAGCTGTCCTGCTATTTCGAGTACTACTTTTATTTAGTAATTCATTCCAAAGAAAAATCATTTTTTTGACACACACCTTTGCATGTGTTACTTTTCTTGACCTGAATATTATCACTCGTTAACCACAAATTTATTGTTTTTATGGATGTGCAAGTTTTGCATGGTTATGATTTCTTGAATATAATGGCATAAAAAATTGTTGCTGATATTTTCTTAGTTTAGTTGTTTGCAAACAATAGGAAGAAAGTAGCGAAATAGCCAATACACTTTCATCAACAGGAGCACGCTGCAAATGATCTGCCTTAGGCGTGAATTATTTTCCTGACTATATCTTCTTTCATGTTTTCATTTTTCAGGTAGCATGGGATGAGCCAGATCTACTGCAGAATGTGAAGCGCGTTAGCCCATGGTTGGCTGAACTGGTATCGAACATGCCAGCCATTCATCTCTCACCCTTCTCACCCCCAAGAAAGAAGTTGAGACTTCCACAACCCCCGGACTTTCCCTTACTCGGTCAAATTCCAATGCCGTCATTTACCGGCATCCCGCTTAGGTCGAACAGTCCCTTATGCTGTGTCTCAGATAACATTCCTGCAGGCATACAGGGAGCCAGGCATGCTCAATTTGAACTATCTTCATCAGATCTCCACTTCAACAAACTGCAGTCGGGACTGTTCCCAGTTGATTTCCAGCGACGTGATCATGCTGCCTCGCCTTCTAGAATCTCCAGTAGTAACTTCATGGGCAATACTAAAAAAAGTGAGAATATTTCTTGCTTGCTGACAATGGGAAATTCCTCACAGAGTTTGAAGGAAAGCAGTGAAACAAAGACACCCCACTTTGTACTGTTTGGTCAGCTTATTGTTACCGATCAGCAGAGTTCTCAAAGCTGCTCTGGTGATACAAATGCAAACAGTTCATCAGATGGAAATCTAGGGAAGGCCAGCTCTGATGGGTCTGGTTCTGCATTACAACAGAATGGCCCGATGGAAAATTCTTCAGATGAGAGGTCTACTTGGTACAAGGATCACCAAAAAACTGATCTTGGCCTGGAGACTGATCATTGCAAGGTGTTCTTGGAATCAGAGGATATTGGTCGAACCCTTGACCTATCAGTCCTTGGTTCATACGAAGAGCTGCACAGAAAGTTGGCTAGTATGTTTGGCATTGAGAGTTCAGAGATGCTGAGCAATGTGCTTTACCGGGATGCAGCTGGCGCCACCAAACATGCTGGAGATGAGCCCTTTAGGTATCCTCACTCCATCCCCTTTTTACATGTTACATTTTTTTTTTTTGGCTTGTTTTATTTATACAGTTTGCTCATAGATTGCACTTCTAATTGCTTGACAGTGAGTTTTTGAAGACAGCAAGAAGGTTAACAATTCTTTCATATGCAAGTAGAGACAACTTCGGAAGGTAGACAATGAGGAACTTCCATCGAATTGTACAGTTAGCAAGTCATTTGTTTTGATTGCAACTTTTCACGTATTTTGTCTATCGGGAGTTGTGGGATAAGTCCACTCCATCCACTTTTGGGATATGATTTAACTTTCCAATGAAATGACTTTTATGTTCATCACCGATGCCATTCAATTCCGGCATGAAATTTCGTTGTCTTATATTTGTTTTAGCTTGCAAGGATATGCTGGATTTGTCTGTGTGTATATATTATGCAGGTTTGGCATAACTCTTCATGCCCGCTGGAGTCTCTGCAAAGAACAATAGTGGTTGATGCTGAGAGTGTCTCCACCAATTCTTGTTCTGAGTTTTAGAAATTGCTCCTTCTATCAAATTGCCTGTGGCTATGAAATGTCAAAAGAAGTGATTTGTGGCAGATGGTTAAATTCGTAGGAAGTGGCATGGCATCAAATTTTGTTGCCAAGTAACAAAACTTTTCAAGGCAGCAACAGTTTTTGTCAGAGTTCCGGTAGATTGTCAAATAATAGCATGACACAGAAGATTATGACCATGTACATTTTAGTATAATAAAGTCATCGCCCGACACGTTTCTGTCAGGGCAATAACTTTAAACCAGAATAAAATGACATCTAGCCCAGTAGCAGGGGGGGAACGTGAGAATTAAATTCAGCTTGTGATCTCCGTTCGATTAGGTGCATGATCAATTTTTTTTTCTTGTTTCAGCGATTAAGAAGATTCTTAGGTTTGTTTACGTATCAACCGGGGCTGAGTTTTTTTTCATTCTATCTTAAATACACTTCTTTTATATTGACTTGGCGTATTTATAAAATTACATTTTTAAAATGCAAAAACAAGCTTTTAACCCGGACCGGTCTTGTTCAGCAAATCCTGAGAAAATAAACTATCTCATCGGGATTTGAATTATCGTGCACACATTAAAAAAAAGATTAACTTGCATGCACAGACAGATTAAACAAGTGTTGAAAAGTTTGCGAGTGCAGAGGAGCAAGGTCTTTAAGTGGGATTTTTTTAATGCTACACTAGGCAGACAGAGATTCGTGAGTCAAGGAATGCCAACCCCCTCACTACCTCTGCTAGCTTGCATTTACACACGCACCAACACAAACCTCAAGCTGCCCTCTCTCTCTCTCTGTTTTAAATTTACAAAATTCAACCTTTAATACAGTTAAACCGGTGAGAATTTAGATTTATTTTTTAAAATTATTAGTTTGAATTTTATAAATTTTAGGATCATCGAAGATTTATGTGGTCATTAATTTCAGGACTCATAAAATTAATCGAGATACACACAAATTAACCCAAACACCTATATTAATAAAAAAAATTACAATACTCGATGTGTTTCTATACATATATTTTGAAGGGCCAAACCCAGTTTCAAAGGATTTTTTTTATATATAAAATCATATAGTATTGGTTTACTCTTAATAAGGATCAATTGATATCAGCTAAGATAGTATTGTCGAGGTGATTAATGAATTTACTCATTTTGAATTTAAAGAGATCATAAAAGGAAAAATATCTTGAATTTTCTAATTTTAATATGGATGGTTTGTCTAAAATTCTCCGGAAAAAAAAATAATAAACTATTTCAATGAATAAATACCGGTAATTATAGCAAAATTAATCTGAATAATAATAATAAATCTACTCAAAACATGTGCACATGAGAGACCATAACCTAAAAACAGAGAAAGAAAAGGAAATTAAAAGAAAATAATAATAATAATAATAATAATGTGGATAGAGTGCATGTCTTTGACATTTGTTAGAGCAGTAACAGTGAACATGAGACAGCAAAGATAACAGGCAAGACACATTCTACATGTCTAGCGTTGGATCCATCATATTATCAAAAGACTAACATTAACATAACATCGTATCTTCTTCTTCTTCGTCTCCTTTTCTTTCTCTCTCTTTTCAATACAAAATAATATCACAGTTAGTTAATTAAAAGCTAATCACATGATGAGGCCAAGGTCAACCATTCATACAATGTGCCGTTTTGATGGCCGAGCCCTCCTCCCACGGGATGCTTTTTTGACTGTGTCCAGCAAACAGTCAATACTTTTTGTCAATTATCCAAATTCTCAACCATCAACAATATTAGCAACGCCGAGAACATCTTTTACCGTTGCAAGTTAAATTCGACCGAGCTGGCTTTTATATATAAATATTGGGGTGGCTCGAGTTTGAACGTGCGCTGGGAGGAAATCTACTGATCAATCACGAAAGTGTGATGAAATACAGGTTTAAGAAGGAAAAAAAAAAACCTAACTTAATAAACACGCAAAAAGGAATTAAGAGAAAAGGGCTACCATGAAAATTGCCAAGGGGGAGGATGATTGTACAAGGCAAAAGTGACAGGGAACATAGCATTGAATCTGCCGAGTCTTGCTAGTTTCAATATGTCATGTTATTGATGCCATGCTGCGTTTCCTTTTGTGTTATTTTATAGACCGAGATCCAAGAATTTCCATTGATATGGCTCGGGGGTCAACTCCATGAAATCAGATTTCCGACATGGGAATTGGAAGCCTCCGAGCTGTCTTTTATTGTAGCATGAATGTGCGTGGAACAGAAACTTAGAGCAACAAAGGCTATTTTAAAGCAGGGAGGTATTGAAGCAAGCAACTGCTTAATTAACTTTGTCAAACTTACAACTGTCAAGAAAACAAGCCATTTTTGTCAACACAACATGTTGTGTTCTGTGAGATTGTTTCTTGGCCACGAGCTTTGAAGCCACTCATCCTCCACCGAAAGCCCCAGAGCAACAAAGATTAAGCCCTACGTAAGAGAACCATCTGCCTACGCCCTGATCACGTTTGAGTGTCATTTTCTCCGTATGACAAGCCATTGAAAAATGTTGCAAATACAACCAAATCTCTAAACCATACATACAAACACCCTTCAGTTACAGGTGATTATCATCATTGATACCACTGGCCAGTTTATTTATTAGATATTAATGCAAGTCAAATATTTCTCTTAAAAAATACTAAAAAGTCGTAGAATTGTCTAGGATTAATTTCTTAATGAAATGTTATCATATCTTAAATTGTTTTTTTTAAATTATCTTAAAAATACTAACCTGTTTTTTATAGTCTTTGATATTTTATAAAGAAATATGTATAAATCATATGTTATTTAACTAAAAAACAATTGAAATGTAACGAAAGTGAGTCGATCAAAACGAATTACACTTTTAAAAAAGTCTTATCATTCACACGCGTTTTATTTCTCCTTTCATCTAATAAGTGTATACGAGGTATTTATCTCTTGTGTTACGATTTTTTTCTTTTTTCTTTTTTCTTTTTTCTTGTATAGGAACCGAACAAACATGGAAGTTCAGGGCAAAACCGAAGGATCGTCAGCGAGCACAATAGAATGGCCCAATAAACCTTGACCATGATTATTGGGCCCTTGAGACTTTGGCAAATTAGATGCTAGCTAGCACCAAGATTTAGGTAAGGAGCTGATCTGGACGGAGAGGAACTGAAAGGTTTGATGCAGTCCCAAAAGAGCTCTTTAGACCCCTGGATTCTGTCTTGCTTCTTTTTGTGTTTTTGGGCTTTGGCCCATTTCAATACCCGGGGAAAAAAACTGCTGATTCTCACACTAGCCTCGTTAAAACTTTAAAGTCCAGATCAGGCCATGGGGACATGCGAACCCAATTTGAGGGGTAGTTTTATGGTTTAAGAATTTCGGGACTTGTCCCTGAAAGAGAGTAAAAAGGAGGCTGCATTGTGTACCTCACGAGCAGAGACTTCTATAGCCTCAGGTGGCATGGCTTCCATGTCCGGGACTGGTTGAGGATATTCGAAAATGTCCTCTTTCGCTGTTGATGACGGAGGAACAATCGATGAGGCCCTTGTAATAAATAATTACTGCATCTTGTTGTTTTCTTGTCATTGACATGGAGGATGTAATCAATGGCTTCTCTTCTTATATTATGATCTTCGAGACTTTCATGGTCAGTTAGCTAGGTTGGAGCACCTGGACGAGGAATCAATGCTCTTCCTTCCAGCAGGAAGGATAAAGGTGCTCAGTTTGTTGAAGTTTCTCCTAGCTTGCCAGCAGGCCGACCTGGAGGGTGAATGAAAAGAGCAGGCAGGGCTGTTGTATGGATGTAGCTGGCGGTCGCCTTTGGATGGTGATGGTGAGCATGGCAAGCAGGGGTCGGAAGTGAACCGAGTTATTGCTAGACGCCGCGGCATGAATGATTTGAAGAGCCAAAATTTCTGTTTGTCTATAAGAAGAGGAGGTGGTGGTGTTACGAAGTACAGAGAAATGTGAGATTATGCGTTGTTAATTTGGTTGTGAGGGATATTCCAAAGAATGGCGATTGCATCAATCATCAACAAAAGAATATCACTGGTCTGTGGGAGTGGGACTCGGGGCGTCACAAACAATGCAGAAGCTTGAGTTTGACAAAGCACCGGCCACCGTATTGGCACATCTGCATGTCGAAAGCCCAAGTGCGACAAAGGCTGAGGCCACTCTATATCGAAATCCCAAGTACGACGAAGGTTGAGGCCTACGTAAAAGAACTGTCTATACCTTGATCACGTCTTGAGTGACATGGAACTCCATAGGACTTGTAAGTGAAGAATGTTAAAAGCGCACTTCAACTCTATTTTATTGTGATCGACAACCATACCCGTGTAGGGATCCTTTTTCCATCTCCCTGTCTTCTCAATCAACTCTCTAGTCCCGTTCCGTTTTCATTGATCTGGAATTTGTTGATTCTTCAAATTCAAAGCTGCCAAATTAAATCTCAAAATTGATTGTTGCCTCAAATGAAAAAGAAAACGAAAAGTAAAATTAGCAAAAACGAAATTAACGTAAATCCTGAAAGAATTTACATCATCACAGCAGAACAAAGAGAAGTATGGGCTAAGTCAGCTCTTAACACACGAGTGACAAGTCCCACAAACCATTATCGTTAGCCTAACAATTTCGTCTTTGTAAAAACCTCTTGATTTGTTAAACAACCCAATCTAAAGACATGCACAAAGGATACCACAGATGCAAAACCAAAAAATTATTTCTTCTGTGTATAATTACTTAAAGGGATTGACGGGGTGATCTGTGCAATCCTCGCGATGCATCATTCCAAGTTTTCTTCTTGTTCTGGTAAAAAGGAACATGTTCGTGTAAATTGTGTGGTGATTTTGAAGAGATAAAAGGTGTAAAGTGTTCTTAAGCAAGTTTCCTTGTGTGGAGGCGAGACTGAAGAAGAGAGAAGTAAATGCCAGGATGGTGAGGGAGGTATCGTGGTCAATTTGTGAATATATAATTAGTGGAAGTGCGGTTTAGTGTTCGGGGAGTGTATTTAAAATGATGTTTTAAAGATTTATAGGTAAAGAACCCTGATTCGCTCCGTTTTCAAAATCTAAACAAACCTATCAGTCAGATATTTAAAATCTTGATCAGGCCGCTGATTCGAAGCTAAAATCTAAAAATCTTGCCGAACCTGAAGCTTCGTTGTATCTTTTGAGCCACGCCAGATATTTCAACTTCTCAATCACCAATCCTATACAAATGGAATCCATTTTCTAGGATGGTTAAGCCAACCGATTCAGGTACAGTTACGCTAGGTTTAGCTTCACGTGCGCGCTCACACACATATCCCCTGGTCCCTTCCCCCATGAGTGGGAGGATGCTAGGAAAATAACTAGAAAGAACGCACAGCAGTTATAGGTCACAGGCTACTACTGCTCTTCTGGTTCATTCCAGCTAAAAGCCTCCAGGATGAACTGTGTACGCTTTGAAGTTCTTAATCACTCAACTCATCACGTCCAGATCCAGTGACCAAACATATAGATTTGAAAGACACCCCTTGCAATCAGTATCCGTGGAAAGATCATCTGAGAATGAAATGGCGGAACCAGTAGATGGTTCCGTCATATATTTCCATTTCCTTCATTTTCCATTTCCTTCATGGCACATCAAATATAAACGACTGCCAGTGTTTCTAAAGTTATGTTCATTGCGGATGGACAGCAGGGGTGCATTATGAATCACCAGGAGTTGTTGAATATCTATGTGCACCAAGTGCTAATGGCAGCAATCAGCGGCTCATAAACAGCATTAGAGCCCAG
>Ga0325403_1006194_pt1 | contig 11365 bp, 4 predicted proteins | sample PopdelMetagenome_19_FD_205665 | JGI IMG/M metagenome (GOLD analysis project Ga0325403, IMG submission 205665) | Populus deltoides microbial communities from Bellville, Georgia, United States - Xylem-PdKOR-R4 | ecosystem: Host-associated > Plants > Phyllosphere > Stem > Wood/Secondary xylem...
TAGTGATACATATATTCATAGTGGTAAAGTTATTTGGTATTTGAGATATTAGCTAATTAATATATAAAAGGATTTGAAATTCTTGTTAATCCAAAGAAATCATAATTTACTAAGAAGGTCTTGAATATAACATTTTAATATCTACAATAAAACAATTTTAATCGGGAGATTCAAAGATCCTTTGATAATAAAATCAGTACTTTTTTTAAAAAAATATTAAATAATTTAAAGCAATAAAAATAACTTCAAAGAGTCTTCAATTTCAACTTTCAAGGACCAAAATTTTTTTTCTTTAATTTTGAATTTTATTTATATTATGAAGTTTTGATCTTTTATCTAGATAATTCAGAAGGTATTTATACTCTTTGAACTTTGTTGTTTTTGAAAAAAAAAAAGAAAAAAAAGTTGAAAAGTCATATGCTTTTAATGACATTAATAAAAGGCGGAAATCTTCTTATATATTATTAATGAGACAACAAATATAAAAGGTCTCTTAAAAGATCTTGTACACACCTATAAATATAAAGAAATAATCATTTTATAACAATTTATCATGTTTTTAACATTTATATAGTAAAAAATTGTTTAGAATTAGACATAAAAGCATAAAAATTAATAAGACTGTAAATAAATAAATCAGGGTTACTTGTAGTTCGCTGATTGCTAAGTACATATATTTTGAACTTGGCTATTCTTTTTGTCGATGTCAATAGCATAAGTATATTGCTGCACACATTTTGATCCTGTGCTAATAATATGAAAGCACTTTTAATAGAACATTAACTCATTTTTCTTTTCTCTTTACATATAAATCATTATCTGTAATCTGTGTATACAGATTGGAATGACTCCTCGCAACACATTTGGCACCGGAGAGGCAGGGCTGCAAGTTCATCACCCACCAGTTTATCAATCTGGAACTACATTGGGGTCGGGTGGCTCAACCGTGCAAGTGTCATCTGAGTTGCGTCAATCACTTGTCCCTCAAGGGTGGGCACATGTATGTCTTCATTTTCTTTATAATTACTTGCATCCCATTTCTATTTTTCATGAAGAAATAATGGCCGATTACCTGCGCGGCATAATTTTTTTTTTGTTTTCTTTTAAAAAATAAAAAAATCAAACAATTGAAATGTCAAATTTTTTAAACTAGGTGATTTTAAAAATTGTAATAACAATTGTTGGTTTTGGTTTTTTTCAACAAAAAAATAAGAATAACAAATTTTTATTTATGTTTTCAAAAACCTAAAAATTAAAACAAAAGACAAAAACTTTAATGATATCAAACAATCTTCTTCTTCTTCTTTTTTGTTTGGAATGTGTGCTAACAATTTTTTTTTTTTTATTATACAACGGGGAACAATGCTGAGCAGCCTTCCTTAACTTATGGTGATGATCTGTTCGTTAGTCTTAATGACTTGAACAACACTTATCCGCCTAGAACAGCAATGGCGTCGGGTAGCTCGCCCAGGCCAGGGTCACCTATCGCTCAAGGGTGGGCACATGTATGCCTCCATTCTTTTTATAATTACTTGCGTCCCGTTTCTATGTTTTTATGAAGAAATAATTGGTGATTACCTGCGCGGCATAATTTTTGTTTTTGTTTTCCTTTAAAAAAATAAAACTGCAAACAATTGAATTCTCAATTTTTTTAAACGAGGCGATTTTCAAAAATTGTAACAACAATTGTTGGTTTTGCTTTTCTCAACAAAAAAAAAATAAGAATAACAAATTTTTATTTATGTTTCAAACATCTGAAAACTAAAGCAAAAGTCAAAAACTTAAATGATGTCAGACAATCTCTTAATTTAATTTTTTTATATATATATAATGAGTTCTAACAATTTCTTTGTTACAAACAGGAGAACAATAGTGAGCAGCCTGGCTTAACTTATGGTGATCAGTTCTGTAATTTTAATGGCTGCTCGAGTAATGATGGATAAGTACTGGGATGGAAGCAACAATATCATAGACGAGTGTTATTTGAGTTATGAATATCGGCATGTACTAGTAATGCTGCTGGGAAGACAAAGATTTTCATTTATCAGAATCTCGTACTATAATCTATGGGTGTTTTTTTGAAGTTTTTCAATAAGATATATTTGTAAATAATTGATTGAATAACTGCTTGATTATTATAACTTGAATTGTTCATTCCTCCCAAGATCGGGTATTAGATAGAAAGGAACTTCGGTGTTTTAATTTCAAGCGAGAAAGTAAGAAATATTTTGAAATCCCTCTTGAATGTTTTTTTGGAATTTTTTTAGGTTGGGCTAGATTCAGTTCAAATTTCCAACCCACTAAATTTAAAAAGAAAGTATCATTTGCATGCGAATTTCTGCATACAAATGGTTGTGGCAGGTTTCAAGGCAGCAGAAAAAAGAGCAAATTTGCTTGGATGGAAGTGAAGAGAGGCTGGTATCATTCTCGGTATTGCAGGGAAGATCCTTCACGGTGGCTGGAGGTGGTGGCGTCGCTGGAGGTGGAGAAAAAGAGGAGGAAATTGAGGCTGCCAGAAGGGAAGAAAAAACTGGAAAAAAGATGGTTTCTTTCCAAATTTGCATACTGATTTCTTTCTCTTCGAGAAATGAAATCCACATATATTTATAGGGGATGGAAGAGGGACATGTTAATTTTAATGTTGCCAATTATTGGCCTTTGATTCGACACTGAAGAATCCCAAATGTTGGTTCCAAGCTGTTACCATGGTCTGAAAAAGATGACTGCTAAGAGTGGTCGGGTTGGCTATAGGGCACGTTTCAAGAGAGCAGAAGGAAGTGCAGTCTTGCTTGTCCTGAGGTGAAGAGAGGCTTGAGGTGTTCTTGGTATTGCAGGGAATACTTTCGAGCTAGCTAAAGTGATGGTTGAGAGGGGGAAAAGATAGAAGAAAAATGACACAAAAAAACTGGGCAGAGATGGTTTTTTCTCAACTTTGACTTTCCATTTCCCCCTCCTCCGGCTATGAAATTCAAATAAATTTATAAGAGGTAGAAGATAGATTTGTTGTCTTTAATGGTGCCAAATCTTGGCCCTTGTTTCAACTGATAAAGATCTCAACTGATAATTTAAAGTAAGTATTATGAATTGTTAAATCTACCAATTAAAGGCTGCCTGAGTTGACCACTTTAGGCCGGCTCCGTGGCCACTGTAGTGTCAATCAGCCTGAACAAACCACATGAGGCTATATAGAAATGTCTGGTGATCATTTGCATGCATGTTTAAAATAGCCTCCTGAACTCTCATTGTAGAGAAAAAGAAAAGGCCACTGAACATAAACTTCCAGTTTAATGCAACTTAGCCTTTGGAAAACTTCAATTTTAACCTCGAATTTCAAATCCTTTTGCACTTTGGTCCTTGGCCTCAGATTTATGCAATTTAGCTTTTAATTGACTATTAAACTTTTAATTTTCTTCAATTTCACCTCTATTTTTGTCAATGAAACCCTTATAGTTTGACGCATTTTGCAAATTAGTCTTTGACTGTGAATTTCTTCAATTTAAACAGTAATTGACCCTAACACTTTTATTTTCTTGTAATTTTGCCCATGATTTCAATCAATTAACTTGGTAAAAATTAAATTTGATCTTTTAAAATTCTAATCTTCTCAATTAAATTCAAATTGGGCTCGCAAACTTAATGTTTTACCAATTAAGCCCCTCGTAAAATTAATTTGATCTATTTAGAGTATAATTAAGTCTTTACACCTAATTCAACCCTTCAATATTGAATCCAAATTAATTCTTAAACATAATTAAAATTAATTTGACCACTGATTAAATCAAATTGGACTATTAAAAATTTAATTGTATTCTTGGACTTAATTTTTATACAGATTCACCCAATAATAATTTAATTTAACCTTGAATTTGCGTTATTTCTTTATTTTTGGGCATAATAAAATACAATTATGGGAAAAACCAAGAAGAAAAATATTTTTTTGTCATAATTCAATATTTTATTTTGAATCTAAGTCATTCCTGTTAATCATTTAATTCATGAGCAATGTTGGATCTAAGTCATTCATGTTCAATGAGATTTGATGGGTTTGTTTTTGCCATCGCTGGGCCGAGATTAGGTGTGCCTGTTGTTTCGAATACTGTAAAATTGTTCTTTCAGCATCAAGAAAAGAGGGGAGCCAGAGTAGCTCAAGGCCAAGGTGCTCCACTGCAACATCAACACCGGATGATCATCTACCACATAACATTCACACTTGGATTTTTGCACCCACTTTTTCTTTATTTACTCCTGACTGATAAGAACTTAGAAGATTTCAACTGGCTGCTTCATATCTGCAGACACAGTCGTATATATTTCCTTTGATCGATTCTGCAGCCAGCCTCTTTTTCTTCACCATCACAAGCTGCATAAATGAGATTTGTACACATACTAGATGATGTCCAAAGAAATACTCGTAAGCCATTATTACAGGAAAGACAAAATCTTTGGATAGTTTTGTAGTAAATTTTTATCATTTCAAACATATCTGCTCTGTTCCATTATCTTTGATTTTTATGTCTCGAGATAGTAACTAAACCAATAGGAGTTAGAGTTGGTGTCTTGAATGCCATTTTCTCAACATTTTAGCATGTCAGAAGAAATACTATCACAGGGTCAGGCATGAAGCACGGGTGATGGTAAAAGAAAAGCACATTTAGACCGAACATTGAAATTCCTATGAAGAGCTCTACCCATCCCTTCCAATATAATCTGCGCAGTACAAGCTTCAGCAAGTGATTAGTTGCACTCATTTGTCCTTAATTTTATGTTTGGAACAGTTTTTCTCTCGAAAGAAAGTGAGGAAAAGGAGGCAAGGCAAGCATATATACTTGAACATGGGGACTTTTTACCAAATCAGCATCCTCTGCAGCGGCAGCAAGCTCAGAGCTGCCCTGCATCAAATCAATGCACGGACTCCCACATCCATTATCAACAACCATCAAGGGGACTGAGGAGGAATTCTATTTGTTGATCATTTACACACATTTAATTAAATAAATCAAGATACATCACCTCCGCACCCTATCTTAGATAAATTATATTATTGTTTAGTTTTTTTAGGTAAAATTTTTATTTGTTGATTTGTTTTAAGGTTTAAAGCAAATTTCTCTTTATGAGAAAATCTTTATCTCATCGAGTGAAGTCCTAACCATTCTAAAGTTTAAATTTTAACATCATGTTTATTTTACACCTTTTATATTTAATACTTGAGTGTATATTTTATCGTGTAGTTTTACACTCCCATAAATTATTAAAGTTTACATCTAGATCCTAAAAAAATAATCAGTAAAGGGTTTTTTGACATTTTGGTCAAATTCTAATAGATAATTATAAATTGATTATGATATCCATTTTGCGTTTTAAAACATGAGAAAGATACATTAAAACAAAACATGTTTTGAAAATTTTTAAGATCTAGTCGTATGCAACAAAATATTTTTTTTCTTTTTTTTTAGAAGAGAAATTAGTTTAAAAGTTTTGCGATCTTTTTTAATTTTTAATTTTTTAAAATATTTTAGAAATATTTTGGAGAAAATTGAGTATTTTAATACTAAATTTGTATTTTACAATGTAAAAATACAATCCAAGATTACGCAAAATTGATAGAAAAACACGCGAGAATGTCTGAAATATTTTGAAATCCCCGTTGGATTTTTTTTTGGAATATTTTACAAATTAAGCGTAAAATTAATTTGATCAATTTAAAGTATAATTAAGTCCTTGCACCTAATTAAATCTTTCAATTAGACCCAAATTAATTCTTAAACATAATTAAAATTTAATTTGGCACGTCATAAAATCAAATTATCCTATTAAAAATTTAATTATATTCTTGAACTTAATTTTTATACAGATTCGTTCAATAAATATTTAATTTAACCTTGAATTTGTGTTATTTCTCTATTTTTGAGCATAATAAGGTACAATGATGAGGAATAACACAGAAGAAAAATATTGTTCGTCAAAATATTAAAAATAATTTTCACCATTTAATTATTGAAATTGTAATTAATTTCTTGAGATTACTTTAAAATTAAAAATAAGATTTACTTAACAACAACTTAATGCTTTTATTTCAGTTTAATTTGAATTTGAATTTGAGTTATAACAAACAATATTTTTCAGCATCAAGAAAATGTTGTACAAGAAAATACTTTTAAGCATCAAGAAAATATTCATGGAAAATTATTAACACGTGTATCATTTTTGCTTTTTTTTATGTTGTTAGTTTTTATTTTTATTCTAAAAGAAAAAAATAAATTTAAAAAATAACTAAAAAATAAATTATCACATTGATAATTCTACATTTTACATATATAGGAGAACCGGGGCCAGGAGCTTGATGATCCCTAGTTGATTTATTGAAGATTTTGGGAGATCCTATCATTGCTTCTCTTGTTTGTTTTAATTTCTTTATTTTGAGTTTGGAAGTGCTCTGATGCTAATAAGTTATGTTGTGTGGTTGAAATGAAGTTTTTGGAATTAAAATTAATTGTCTCGCGTATCATTAATATAAAGAAATTACTGATGAAATTACACGAAACCTTAATTTTAGCTATTTATTTATTGATTTGCTCATCTTTTTTATTGCTCAAAAAATTAAATCTACAATTATAATTGAAAAATTAAAAAAAAAACAAAATCTCTTTAACCATTAAATCTACTTCTTAAAGTTTATAAAACTCTTAATCAATTACCAATTATATATATATATATATATTTTTTTTTTGTTTCCAGTTCCTTTCTGTGTGTGTGTTTTTTTAAGTGATGGACAATCATCACTAATGAGAGCATATGGTTAGGGGTTTATACTTTATAGTGTCGAGGAGTATGATAACTTTCCAGTTCCTTGCTTGGCGGACACGTGAGAGCAGACATAACACAGGATGTCTGAAAACAAAATGGGCTTTGAGCCCGATAACATGGTTGGGGGTTACATACCTCAAAAGCCCGGGAAAACTATCAAAGCTAATGGCCCGCCGCCCGCGTAGAATGCCAATCAAAACGAAGCCTTCAGAATATGCAAGATTACACGTGGCGTGTCTTTATCCATCGTACTTGTTACTTAAACGAAGCCTTCAGAATATTCTCCTCCTCTTTAAATCTTAAAGCACTCAAATCTCATCCAAATTTATTCAAATTATAAATTAACTTATCAAGTTATTTAAATTTACATGAGTCAGTTTTCAAAACAGTTTTAAAAAAAATCCAACTCAAATCAAGCTTATAACCCGTTCGAACAGAGTTTAGTTAACTAAAAGAAAATAGCGTTTTAGTGTATCCTTTCTCATAAAACAATATTTATTTAATTAGTGTTTTGCTTTTTTTTTTCTTTTCTTTTTTGAATTTTTTTTCAATTAATACCTTCCTTTTATTTTATCTTTTAATATTATGTTTTTTCTATTGAATTATCATACTCTCATGACACAAATTACAAGTTTAGCGGGTTAACTCTGTTTGGCGTATTAACCTGAATACCTGATTAACTCAACATTTTTTCTTTACTTTTTTCTTAATTAACCCTTTTTTAATTTTTTTTATTTTAATATTAGGTTGATTGGGGATTAGATTTCATGGTTTTTGTTTTTACTTTTTATTACGTTATTTCAACCTCATGATCCGAGAACAATTCTTAACGGATTAATCCGAGTATACTCGAGTTGTTTTTTGTGTCGTTTTTTAAATGATTTTTTTTTCTAATTTCATTATTCAACACTGAGCCAGTTAAGATTTGAGCTTCATGATATTTTTTTTATTTGCTTTCTATAAGGATATCTTGGTCTCATTATCATGGTTGCATGTTTTGGCATTTTAACCCTGATTAAATTAGGTCGGTTTTTTATTTTCTTTCTAAGAGATTATCTTGGTTTTAGAACTCGGGTCACGAGTCCTTCAACGTTGGATTTTATTTTTATTAGACTATTCCCATCTCATGTTATTAGTTACGAGTTTGACGAGTTAACCCAATTAAATTGGTTATTTTACTTTTTTTAATTAATTTTTTTTCAATTTCATCATTTAATATTGTGTTTGATTGAAAATTAGATTTCATGATCTGTTTTGGTTTTTTTATTTATTAGGTTATCTCAGCCTTATGATCTAGTGATAGTGTTTAACATGTTAACATGAGTTGACTTGACTTATTTTTTGTGTCATTTCTTTAATTAGAATATTTATAAATTTCACTGTTAAACATTGAGTCCAACAAGGGCGATTGAAAATCGAGCTTCATAATTTGTTTTAATTTGCTTTTTATGGGATCATCTTAGTCTCATAACCAAACTCGCGGATTTAGTAGGTTAACTTGGGGTTAAATTATATCATTTTTTTATTTACTTTCTATGAGATTATCTCGGTTTGATGATCCAAGTCATGGTTTGACAGATTGCCACAAGTTGAATATCTTTAACAATAAGGTCAGGGGCGTTTTTGGTTTTTCATTCTTCTTTGCAGAGTATAGTTACGAACATACCCTTAGAGTTAAATAATCTATAGCTAAGCTTTGTGGGGGGGGTTTATCATGTTTTTTTCATTAATATTGTGTGGGGGTAAGGGCCAACTTGATATTTTCATAAATAAAATTAAAAAAAGTTGCAAGCGCATGTTTCAGACGCGCCAGCATATGAGAGGCCCTCTCATCCTATGGGCAGTGCGTGCATCGCCTTCTAATGGCCAATAATCACATTATAAGATGGCTTTCGATGCGTCTCACTGCCCCATCTTGGTTGACCGGCGCGTGTCTCCGGGTAATGCACGACCAAGCTCTAACAATGTTTTTTCTTTCCCCCCTCTTTTCTCACTCTCCAACCTTGAAAAATATGCAACACTTGCAAAAAAACAAAAAAAGGTGTGTGATTTGTTTAATTCATCATATCTGGTCTTCATTCTTTTGGTTGTATTAAGTTTCATTTATATTTGTTTTCAATTTAATCCCCTGTCATTTGATTTTTCTATCGAATTTATCCTTCTATTTTATGATGTTTTAGGTTTGATCCTTAATATTTTGATTACTAATTTAGATTCTTGGATCTTTTATCAAATTTTAATTTCTTTTCAATTTCATCCTTGAATCCATGATTTTATTTTTTTGATTTTTTCATGTTTGGTCCTCATTCTCTTGAATTTTTATTTTTGTTTTGAATTATTTTGTGAGTTTGATTTTTCTTTTTAATTTTGACATTCAATTCAATATTTGATGATACTTATGGTTTGACCCTCAGTAGTATAATTTCTAATTTTGATTCGTAATCTTTTTATCAAATTTTAATTTATTTTTCATTTCATTCATAGATCCATAATCTTGATTTTTGAATTTTTTTTAATAAATTTGATCCTATTCTCTTTATTTTTATTTTTTATTTTGAATTCATTTGTTAATTTGATATTTTTATTCTGTCCTTCAATTCAGAATTCTTGTTTATCCTCTCAAGTTTTTTATTTAAATGAAATTCTTATACTCTTAATTGTTTATATACTGCATCTAAGAGTCAATCCAGGATAATTATCGGGTCATAGGTTAAGTGGCTTGACTTGTGTTAACACAAGTCAACTAAATCTTTTTGTTTTATAAGAAAGTCAAAATAACACTATTTTGAAAAAAGAAGGTAAATAGTCAATGAGTATTAACTGAATTTTTCCCGGGTTAACCGAAGCATATGTCAACCCGAGTTTTGACCGTTTTACACCACATCAATTCTCCTCTAGTTTCTTTTGAAACTCGGGTTAGTTTAAGTCAAGGGTCATCTGAGTCACGGGTTAACCTGTCAGGTTGAGCCATATTTTAAAATAGTTGATTTCTAGATAATTTTGATCGACATATAAGCTATTCTTAAAATATTTTTATAATTAAAATAGAAAAACAGTTTGATTCAATCGAGTTGGCATGATAAACTTGTAACTTGTGTAATAAAGGTCAAGCCAACCTAAGCCAACCTGTCATAATTGAAATAGAAAAACAGTTTGATTCAATCGAGTTGACATGATAAACTTGTAACTTGTGTAATAAAGGTCAAGTCAACCTAAACCAACCTGCCAAACTTATGGACCATGTCATAAGATTGAGAAAACCCGATAGAAAATAAAGAAAATCATATAGCCTATTTTTTTAAAAAAATGTTCAATGCTAGAAGCTAAAATGAAAATACATAAAAAAAAATTATGTCAATCAGTGTTAATTTTCAAACCCAGGACATTAGACTGTAAGCACCATATCTAAATAAACCACAAGGTTTAATTCTCAATCAATCAAATATTAAAGGCTAAAATTAAAAAAAAGAATTTCAATTATAGAAAAATATCAAAAACAAAATATAGCAATTGAAAGAATGAGCATCAAAATTAAAATAAAATAAAATAAATATTTTTTATTGAAATTTAAAAATGAAAAGAAAAATAAATTTTAAAAAAATACAAGAATAATCAAAATAATAAGTATCAAAATTAAAAATAAAAATATTTTTTTTAATTGAAGAGTGGAATTGAAAAGAAAAATCAATTTAACAAAATGACTAAAAAACAATCAAAAGAATAGGAACCAAATTTTTTTAAAATAACATATCACAAATTGAGGTTGAATGATCAAATTGAAAACAAATCAAAATTTTATAAAAGAATCCAAGAACAAAAATTCAAAATCAAAATAATAAGGATCGAACTCAACATCTCAAAATCAAACGACAACTTTGAAATTTTGCATGGCCAAACAAGATTTTCTAGGAGACGAGAGACAAAAGTGAAAGAATGAAAAAAAGCCATTCGTGCCCTGCCACCACCCCAACATCGCCACACGTTATCACAAAAGGAAGAGGATGTCGTGGCACTTTCAATAACATAGCAGGAGTTGGTGTTGTGTTGCTGGAAAGCGTGTCATGCATCACTGAAATGCAGTTATGCCTCCCACATAAGATTACACACGCTAGCCACCTTTTATTTTTTAATACTATCATATATTTATTAAAATAACAAAGCATTCTTTAGCTAACCTAATAATAATGGAAAAAACGAGCGTGAAAATACGAAGACACCTTTAGATGTTAGTTTATATATTTTTTTAATAATATTTTAGTTGTTTTATTGTGTTTTTAAAAATATAAAAAAATTTATTTATTTTTGATCAATTCAATAATAACTAATGAGTGTTTTTAAATGAGTATCCTAATGAGTATACTATGTCTTGTTAAATAACTACTGCCATTAATAACCTTTATAACTGGTTCAATATTTTTATATGGTGAGAATAGCAAAACTGCTATTACAATGTCTTAGTGATCTGTGCTGGTGAGAGTGAACGGAGTTTTTCAAAGGGATTTTAACTTTTGTTAATAATTTTATATATTTTGCTACAACTTTTGAATGATCAGTTGATGTT
>Ga0325403_1006200_pt1 | contig 11359 bp, 4 predicted proteins | sample PopdelMetagenome_19_FD_205665 | JGI IMG/M metagenome (GOLD analysis project Ga0325403, IMG submission 205665) | Populus deltoides microbial communities from Bellville, Georgia, United States - Xylem-PdKOR-R4 | ecosystem: Host-associated > Plants > Phyllosphere > Stem > Wood/Secondary xylem...
AAGCAATATCATATTAAAGGAGGTTCTATGCTTTCCTCTGGAATCTGTCATGTGTCAATGTTGGCCATTGAACCAGAAGCTGATCCAGATTCCTTGGAATGCACCAAGAGACCCCCACATGTTAGGAACTTTGTCCATAGTAATTCCAAGCAAAGTAGCACTGAAAGAGAAGATGATCTGCTGATTCTATCTCTGATGCTCAGAATGGACATAAAGCTTGCTCCAATGATAGAAGGTATCGGTCGAGAAGAAAATCTCTTGTACATAGACAAATTTGTATTGCTAACCATAAGAAAAACCTGTATTTTAATTAGCCATTTTTCCCATTTTCTGATTCAAAATATAACATTTTTTTTTCCCATTTTCTATAACATAGTAGGAGCATCTTCTTAAGGCCTCAGAAGTATCATCTTCAGGATTGATCACAGACATGATCTCTTGTTGAATTCCAGATAGAGATTTGATGAAGGTTGGAAGGCCGTTTTCAAAGGATGGTTGGTACTAGCTTCTTTCAAATAAAGTCCTTCCACCTAACCTTACTTTCAGAACTAGGCCTCCAAAACCATTTGAATAGCATGAGTTTATTTTTTCATAACAGTGATTCTATCCCCAAATCACCTCAATCATTTACCCTCACCACTGCTCATGAAAACCAATCTTGATCTTCTCAATCATGAAGTTTCTCCATGATTATCTCATCATACTAGTAGGCGTTTTTGGACCCTGTGATTCTCGACAAAATTAAGGTTCACGTTACAACTCATAAAGAAATCCCATATTGGCTAGTTAATATCCATCATTCCTTGTTGATCTTTCACATGGATCATGCATGTATAAATTTGATGCCAAGTTGATGAAACCATGATTGCTTTTTGTCCTAAGCTTTTCTGTCGCCATGTCAAGTTCAAATGCACAATCAGTACCCACTGTCATTGCTCATTTTAGGTGCTTTCAATTAATTAAAGTTTAATCGTTTATGTTGTGCACATTTGCATTCGGTAGTTGAGTGACATCCATCGATAGGTTTCTTAAATAATAGCAAGTACTGGTATTAGCAAGATTAATTTATATACGCACTTGAGGGTCTAGCTGCTGTGGTCACTCGTGGACTTGTTCCGCCCTCCTTCCCTGGTTCGACCCTTTATGTGCACACCTGTCACCCCCGCGGTGCCTTACCTGCTCCTGAGCTTGCAGGATGTCCAGTGGGCCGTGGGGAATAGTCGTGGTGCGCGTAAGCTGGCCCGGACACCCCACGTAAAAAAAAAAAAAAAATTAATTTATATACAATTTAAATGAGATTTTAAAATATAATTTATATTATTTTTTAAAATAGTATTTTTTATTGAACTTGCTTTAGCCATATCCTAGATTAGTTCTATCAGTACTGGGAATGGAAGATGCAAGGAAGCAGCAGGGTACGTCGTGCCGGTGCAGTGATTTTTCTCGGGGAGGCCAGTTATAAATAATCTATGCTCAAGCTTCATGAAAGCGTATATAGTGTTGAAATTGAAGTTTAAATTGGATGGTTAGGCATGGATTTCTAGAAGGTGTAAAGAGTCGTACAAGAGATATTATTTTTTAATTAATACAAGGTTAATTCTAGTCATAAAGATTAATTAATCTTTCACTTGTGTTCTCTACCTTCCACCATGTCTCTTTAATTCGTAGTTAATTATTTTATTCTCTTCTTCCGCTTGATGTTTATTGTGTGGCCATGCAAGAAGCTTCGGCTGCTGAAAAGATCCACGCCCTCTGTGCTAAACGACTTTCAAATGATCTAGAAAGCTATAATTTCTGCACTTTAACTTGTTTCTACCAGGCCAGATAATTTGATTTCAACTTGTTTGAAAGGAAAGAAGAAAATCTGGAAATTTCAAGATCAGTTTGTTGCTGACGCCTCTGCAAACTTGATGTTTGTTTGACAAACTGTATTGAATAAATGTTCATATATAATTAGTTTTTTCCCAGTTTATAAATAATAAGAGTAATTAGAGATTTAATCTTAGGGTTTAATTAGTCCGATCGAATTCCCATTCCCATTTCTAGCTCTGAAAAATATCCATTTTGGCTAATCTATATATCATAGCGATACAATTATCAAAGGAGGTGACTCTTAATACTTGATTTTGTTCTACCATTTTAAAATATATGATAACATTTAATATTTATTCAAAAATTATTAACATAGATGTCTGAGGCTAACATGAACGTACCTCAACTAATTCTATAGATCCAAAAATTAACGACCGTGTAAGCCTACAGTAATCATCATATTAGCAATCACAAGATTTGAATTTAAAATTATAGAGGGACTAAACCCTTTAATTTCAAGCTCTTACTACTAGATCATTTTATTATATGGTTAAAATTATTTTTTTATTAATCAGGAATGAAGTTGATTTCAAATCTTTGCACGTAACGTCCAGCAACTCATCATCCAAGAAAATATTTAATTCTATATATAATTATGTGCTGATCACCTTGCCTTGCCATTGATATGGCAAATGAAGATTAATTATTTGTATAAGATAATTATATTATGTAATTAACAAATATCAAGCTAAGTACTGTTGTCTGTTGGTATGAGATATATGGGTGTGCAAAAGGGCAAAATTAGGGTAATCTTCATGTTGTTTCCATAGCTATGATTAGCAAGCAAAACCGCGTGGCAAAGTGTGTGTGCAAATAGCGGCCTAAAAGAAAGAAGATTATGCAGGCCTAATCTTGTTTAATTAAAGCATTTTCTTAATCAGTGAAAATCAAGCTAATCTCACACAAATCATCGAATCTCTATCTAGAAAATAAATCAAAAGATTCTCCAATATCTTAAGAACCAAATGGCCAATAATTTAGCAATCACTTGTTACGTAAGTGTTTATTTATTTAATTGTAATTGTTGTTAGCTAGCATTACTCCCTCACTTTCTTCAAAAAAAAAAAAAAACAAATTCTTATAAATCATGCACAGAAAATAATTAATGATATTTTATTAGTTATTTTATATAATTTATTTTTAATAAAAAAATAAACATAAAAATAAGAAAGAAAATAAAATATATAATCCACAAAAAATAATAAAAATATATCTACCTAGGATTTTCTTCTTCTTCTTCTTCTTATATCTATTTTCCCCCCTTCAAAATAGATTATATGAGATAACAAATAGGATATCATTAATTAATTTCTAAATAGAATAAATTACTTTGCCAAATTCTTTACTCTTTTTTATATAAAAGAATTTAAAGATAAATATGTTAATTATCTCATAAAACATTATCTAACTCTTTACTTTATCAAAGCTATAATTATATATATATATATATATAATGGAGCTTTATTAGGAATCTTATTCACTAAAGGGAATAAATAAATAAATAAATAAATATTTGCTTCCTTTTGAAGCATCCTATTGCATAAGCTAAAGTTTTGTGTCGTCATTGCAAATTGGACAATCAATACTGTTAGATAAAGTAAAGTGAAGTGAAGTTAAATGTGCTTAAATTGAACGATGGAAATTTTATTTAACTTGGGATGATCAAGTTAATATATATATATATATATATATATATATATATAGAGGACCGCCAACCAGGACTTGCATAGTAGTTAAAACGATCGATGGATATATTAAATATGTATTTTTTATATGTTTGATAAAAAAAAATACTAAAAAAATCGAACTAAAACCGAATATTTTTTTTTTGATAAATTTAATTTTATATTTTGTGACTAGATCATTTTAGACATTTGATAATCTAAATTTTAACTATTTATATTTTGCATTTTAACCCAACATCTCGACCTACCAATATTTTAATTAACCAAACTTCTTAATTATAGTTAACTCTACTAATAGGCAGGAGGACAGATAAACTCGTGTGAACATCCCTACATAAGTGTCCCATATAAGATAAAACAAGCAAATCATGTTCACACGAGTTTATCTATTTAATTATCTTTTCCTTATTTAAATAGGTTTTAACTCTAGTTTAATCTAACCCTCATCTAACCACACATGATACACTTTAATAATTATTAAAAAAAAAAAACAACAACTCTATTGTATGTTATGCTTTCAATTTCTCATCACTATTTTCAGTCTAAAAAATATTTGATATATATATATATATATAAATAGAGAATTTATTATATATTAAGAGTGTGATAATGATTATTTTTCAAAATATTTTTTACTTGGAAATACATCAAAATAATAATTGTTTTTTGAAAAAATATTTTTAACTTCAACATATTATCAAAATGATTTGAAAATACAAAAAAAATGAATTTAAAATAAAAAAATAAAAAAATATTTAATTTAAAAAAAACACTTTTAAAATGTAAAAACAAACGGGTTTTAAAAATTATATATAAAAATAAAACTTAATTCATTGATGATAAACTAGTAAAAACTATCCTTAATTAGTTGACTTCAAAAATTTATTATAAAAGTGCTTATTTTAGTATGAATAATTTATTTAAATTAAATAAAAAAAAGAATTAGTTTCTGAATATTTTTATTTTAACAATAAGTAAAGGAAAACAAAAAGGGAAAAATCCATAATGTACGCGCTATCTCAAAGCCACGTCAGTGACACAATAAAGAAAACGGGAGCGTACAAGAATTGCAGTGTTTATCCTTTTTTTTTTTTGCCTCCTGTATATTTTATTTATGGTATCATCACCTCTCTGTCTCTATATATATCTCTCTCCTCGGCTACGTCTCTCTCAATTCTCTCCTCACTATCTTCATCTCTTCTTCTCTCATTAACGGCCATTGCTCTGTACCTTCCTGATACCCTTTGAAACTCATTTCTCTCCTCTATCCATTGATATAACTCTCTCTCTCTCTCTTTTGTTAAAGAAAGCTGTGTTCTTTTTTGAATTTGCCATTGAAGCTTTGCTTTATCAATAAAGAAACTTTGAATCTTTTTTGGTACAAAGACCCTCAGAGCGTTTCTTTCTTTGTTAAACAGAACCAGACTTGAAAATTCTTGGTATGTGTTTCTTTCTTTCTTTTTTAATGTATTCATCTGCTTCTTGTTTCTCTGTTACCATTTCTGTTTTTGCAAAGAAAATTTAGATCTCTTTAGTTTGTGTTGATGAGTTTATTCATGTTTTATGGGATCAAGTTTGTTTAGTGATTCATTCTTAAACTTCGGTTTTTGATGTTTTTGGCTTCTACAACGTGAAGATTGAGATGTTGTGTCATAATTTGATGAAACTGTGTTTCAACATATATATCATATATATTTTTAATTCTAATGAGAGAAGTGGTTCATGTCATGTTTGTTTAAAAAGGAATCACTTGAAGTAATTGGTTTCGTCGGAAGGTTTTGTCTCGAAGCTTCATTTATGAAACCCGAGGAGGGCCCCCTTATTGGTTTTATTGGGATTGGCTTTGTTCTTGGGGATAGAATCATCTATTTCATTGATGTTGTGGGGAAGTTTTCTAGGCATGAAAACTTAAAATTTCTTCTAAGGTGGTTTCAGTTTTGTTTCTATACCATTCTTGTTGGCCACCTTCCTTCTTAGTTCTTATCCTCTTTGTTCTTTTCCTATCATCCGGTGGTTATAAAGTAATCTGAAAAATGGCTGAGAAATGTTGTGTTTTTGTGAGTAGATTTTGTTTGCAGTTATAAAACCATGCACAGCTGTTTTCTTGTCTTTGTAAGAATTATGGTTGCTCTAGACTCTGTCTGTTGTTGGACATGGGCTGGCCTAGTTAGTTACTGGCTTTTTTTCTTTGTTAAGTTGAGCTGGATTGAGTAGTGGTTAAGGTAATTCAACATCTAGGTGAAGTTAATTCAGGATCTAGGTTCAAATAGTAAGGCAACGATACTTATTGATTGGAGGTGGAGTTAATTCAGGATCTTGGTTCAAATAATAAGGCCACGTTACTAGTTATTCGATTGATTAGAATAAGATGTGCTTGTAAAGTCATGTGATCATGGATCTGGTTCCTTTCCTTGCTTAAAATCATCCACTGTTGTGTATTGCAAGGATAATTCGAAATGATGAGTGATCAAGTTCTCATCTCATGTACTTTTGGCTCTGCTGTTATAATTGATCTTGAAGAACGTTATTGTTATGTGCAAGGATATCATCAAGAGTTCTTTGTGTAATCTCATGGTTATATATCCTTGAGTGTGTTCTTTGGATGATAATCCTTGAAGTCGCTAGGATAATGAAACCAGATAGAAAATTCAAATTGTCCATGGAATAGAACTTTCCCATCTAGAGGTGATTGATGTTCTTAAGGAAAGACTATTTTGCATCAAGGGGTTAATCTTTGATGATTTATTAGATGTGCTATCCTCTAATGATAGGTGCGGTGTTCACTATTTAAGTTGAAATAGGAAGGTAGTTGGATGGCTGTTCTTATTCTGGCCTTATTCTCACCTACCAGAACAGTTTTGTGCAGATCTCATCCAAGCTTGAAATCTAGAAAATCGGAGCCTTCCTTGTTTCTTCCAAGGTCCTTTAAAGGATAAGAACAGCCTACCCACTTGGCTAAAACTTCAATATATTGTTATACTTAATTTACTTCCAAGGCTTGGGTTTCTTTGATCTTCTTTTTTATATCACTTTGTAGAACAACCCATCTTAGTGTATTGTTTATGTTTGAATCATTTTATGCAACTTACCATTCATGAATTCATTTGTTCGGCCCTGTAAAGATGGGACACCTTTGAATTTATTAATATATCTAACCTCCCCAAATACTGATGGTTATCAAAATATGCCTGCCTTCTTGCATAATTGTATTCCATTGTAGCAGAGATAACTGTTATTCTGATCCCCACTGATTTATGCCTAACCCTGTTTCTTTGGCATATTTTCAGATCCAAGGCAGCAAAAAATTCCCGACTTGAACCACACACCATGGCCTTAGACCAATACATGGAAGAAACTGTGCCTCAAAATGACTATACTAGAGAAGATAAGCCATCACTGCCAAACTGGAAATCTGTTTCTGAGACAGTCATAGAGTCTGATGATAGCCGCTCCAGTGGTTTTGATTGCAATATTTGCCTAGACTCCGTGCATGATCCGGTGGTCACTCTTTGTGGTCACCTCTACTGCTGGCCCTGCATATACAAATGGCTTCATTTCCAGAGCATCTCCGCAGAAAACCAAGATCAGCACCCACAACAGCAATGTCCTGTATGCAAAGCCGAAGTTTCCCAATCTACAATAGTTCCACTCTTTGGCCGGGGCCAAACCACAAAACCCTGCAAGGGCAAAGCCCCCAATCTCGGTATAATCATTCCACGAAGACCTCCTGGTCGTGCATGTGGTTTTGACTCACCAAGATCACCTATTGCCACCAGCAGTCCTCGCGTAACACCGCAAATTCATCATCGGCATAATTATCCGCATCACTCGCAACACTACTATTCTCAACCAGGGAGTAACTCTACTTCCCCGATGCGTAGCCCAGGGGGCTCTACATTGAACATGCCTGCGCTAGAGGTCGGGATGTTCGGCGAAATGATGTACTCAAGGGTCTTCGCTAACTCGATAACCAACATCCACAGCTACCCAAATTCGTATCATCTTGCTGGAAGCGCCAGCCCAAGAGTGAGAAGGCATGTAATGCAAGCTGATAGGTCGCTCAGCAGAATCTGCTTCTTCCTCTTCTGCTGTGTATTTTTGTGTTTTCTCTCTTTCTGACCGAAGCGTTTATGTTTTTTAGACGTCGTGTATACCTGTAATTACAAGTCCAAGATTATACAGATTCAGCTGGATGCGCTTTTAGATGTTAAGAAATTTTACTTATCCCGTGCTGCGATATATGTAATTATGAGTCCTTTATCATGAGCTTTATCTTGTAACTCGATGAAACATCTTATCATGAGCTTTATCTTGTAACTTGATGAAAAATCTTGCCGGTACTGTTTTGGCCAGATGAATGATCAAAGATTTGGAATCTCTCTATTTCTGAGAGTTAAGAACCAAGGAAGGAGTCGAGTATTTTTGAGGTTAGAGTTACCACTGGGACGAAGGCTCCCAATATTGTAAGAGTTGTAGTTTTGCTTGAAGCTGAGGTTCTCTTCCATTGACACGCATTTTCCTATAAAGAACTAAAATCAAAGCTCACCCCACGTTAACTCCACCTGGGAAGCTTACCTTATCAGGAATGTCATCTGCCTGCACTCAGACAAGTACCACGATGGATGTTCTGTTCTCTGCATCAAATCCAACCACAGACAGAGATGCGCATTGGCTGGATGAGCATGAATGCAAAATCTTCTTATCTAGAACAAAGTTAAGTTGCACTGTCAGCACTGGCATTGATTGTCTGGTTTGCTACTTTCCACGAGTTAATTTGTGGTGGGGATCACGGCTCTATTAATTTAGCACCCCATGCCTTCAATGGAATGCCAAAGAAAAGTCCGCCATTAGATTTACTGAAATGTCAGTTTTTACCCTGTAGTAGTTTTGATGATGGCTGATGGGCATTAGCTGCCATGACTGTATCAAAGGATAAGATCTTCGAAACTTTAGAATTTGACACGTGGGAGGTTTTTTTTTTTTTTTTTTAATGTGGCTAATCTCAAGGTTGCATAAGATTATTTTAGTGGTTAAAGAAACACACCTAGAAATAAGTGTCTGGATTCACTTAATCAAAGCATTTTCACTCATAAATTAAGTATATTAATGGGTTTGTGGAATTCATGTTATTAATATCAAGAGTTAGTTTGTTTTTATATTTTAAAAGCATATTTGAAAAAAAGTAAATTTTTATTTTATTTTTTTAAAATTAATTTTATATGTTTTAAAATTATTTTAACATGTTAATATTAAAAATAATTTTTTTAATTAAAAAATATTATTTTAATATATTTTTAAATAAAAAATATTTTAAATAAAATAACTATCACAATATAAAATAAACTAAAAAACAAATATAAATGGTGGTGGTGGACATGGTAAAGGATATTGTGTGGGGTATAGTGTTTTATTTTTTAAAAATAAAAACTAAAGTGATTAAACTCTAAAATTATAGCCTATATTATAGAAAAGTCAAGAAAAGATTATGACATTCTCTGAAAAATTTAAAATTCAATAATTGAGAGAAAACTCGGGTATTAATTATATTAGCTAAACTAATCAAATCCTTGTAAACCTTAACACTTGAAGAAATATTATAATAAAAATAATTACGCCACACATAATAATCCAAGAAAACGTGTCATTTTAGCCATGTAAATCTGGAAGTTGATCAAATTTGACTGATCGAGCTCAAGGCATGGGAAGGAGCCAAAAGAGGTCACTACCACCATTGAAATGAGGTCACTTCTCTCCTTATTTAACTCCGAAAGGTTGCAGCCAGCCAGGTTTGAATGGAGTTTGTGTCTCTCTAAAGCCAAAATAGCTCCCATCCACCCCAAACGGAGCCTGAAATTATGTGTTTAAGAAAAATTAATTAAAAAGTTTTACATTTCACCAATTTAAAAGGAATGATTTCACTTTACAAATGGGTATTGAGGGTCAGATTTATTGATATTTATTATTTATGGAATAAAAAATTTAAATATCTATAAATTATTCATTAAGTTTCAAGTATCCAATGAGTATTCATTATCTATTATTATTTATTAATTAATAAAAAATAAAATAGTCCATATATATATGTATTTATTTTATGTTGATATTAAGATATTTATATATGTATTTAAAAAAATCTAAATATTTCACAAATATATTTATATTATATAAATATATGTTTCGTGTGAAGTTCAGACGGATTTCGGGTCGGTTTGACAATATTTATACTTTATCCATTATCCATCGGTTCCAAAAAATTCATACCCATTTAGGTCGGGTCGGTAATCATCAGTCCAGCTTAAATTGTCATCCTTAATTATGAGGTTTGGTCGTCATAAAAAAAGGGCATTTACATTTTATGTGGTCCTCAAAGTTTTTAATCTTGGCCATTTTCATCCCTTTACTAAAAGTTTGGATAGTTTAACCCATTTGCTTGAAATTTGTGATTGTTTGGGTAATTCTTTATAAATTAATCTTTATTATATATGACGGAAACATGCTGATAGATTTTTTTTTATTAACGTGGGTGTCCGGGTCAGTTTGTGCGCACCTTGACTAATCCTATGGACCCTGAAGTTAACAACCATGTAAGCTTCCAGTGACCCCAAGGTTTGTAAGACTCGAATTGGTGATATCTAGAGAGCAAACTTAAGACCTGTTCAGTTGAGTTTTAATAGTATAAGTGATGGAGAGGCTTGGATAACAACAAATTGAAAGAACAAGGGTTGGTGTTCTGTCAATTCTTGTCATATATCCTCAAAAAATTGTTGTTTTGAGTGGTTAAGGAGTTTGTTTCATTCATTAATTTATAAGTTTAAATATTAAGGTTAATATTTAGAAGAAAAATATAAAAGTTCTCTTAATGTACTTAGATTCAGGTGAAGATGAACTTTTAAAACACCAGATTTTTTAGTCTATAATAACTATGGAATTTTATTGATATTTGTATATGGTGGCATTTTTTGCACACAAATATATATACATAAAAAATTCAATTAATTTTATTTATACGTACATATTTTTACATTATACTAAACAATTATTTTTTTAACAAAGTACAAAAAAATTAAAAGGCCAGGCAATCGCCTCCCTTGGATATCACCGAGCTCTGCCCCTGTTTATCTGAGTACATTGATGGTCTATCCCAGAAAGTTTGGAACAAGATCTATCTCACAAATAATGGTCTATTTGTATATCTCCAAGGATCTTTTCTAAAAAATATATATTATGACAGCAAAGTGTAATTCCTAGCAATCAAAATAAATATTCCAGGTTAAATGCTCACCTATATAATCAAGCAAAAGGAATGCCATGATCAGACAGTGTTCTTAGTAATTGAAAAGATTCCAGGCTATTATGAAGCTTTTTACTGAATAGAAATAAATAAAGATCCAATTCCTACCAAAACAAACGATTCAATCTTCTCTTTCTAAGGTTTACGAACAGTTCCAGTAAACAAAACTATGTCGGACACCTCTTCCTTAACCATGAAGATGAAAGGATGATCTGCGATATAAAACATGGAAGTGGAGGTGGTGGACAACGTTGTCTTGCACCTCCAACCATTATAAGAGCACAAGAAGCAGCAGCAGCTTCTGTACCTTCCTCGTTTACTTCAACAAAAGATTTGTGAAATATACGTGAATTAAGCGTGCGTAAACCAGATGATTAAGAGGAGAGGCAATTGCAATCCCAATTTTTCCATGCTCTTTGAAGCTTCAAATCCATAAGAGAACTTAAATTTCGGAACCGACATCTTAGAAAGCTTTGAGATTCTTTTTTAAGAACATTGATTGATCGGAATT
>Ga0325403_1006202_pt1 | contig 11358 bp, 10 predicted proteins | sample PopdelMetagenome_19_FD_205665 | JGI IMG/M metagenome (GOLD analysis project Ga0325403, IMG submission 205665) | Populus deltoides microbial communities from Bellville, Georgia, United States - Xylem-PdKOR-R4 | ecosystem: Host-associated > Plants > Phyllosphere > Stem > Wood/Secondary xylem...
CAGCAAATTAAACCCTAAAATTCATTGAAAAAAACTTAATTAATGTATATGCTAAAATTGATAAAATATTTAATATATAGCCATGTCAAATGTATGTTCATATTTGTCATTTTTTAAAATAATATAACGTACATAAAGAGACGGCTATTTTAGTCAAATAAGTTAAATTTCAATTTATTGTATTGATTAAATATAAAAAGTAACCTCCTGGAAATTAATGAAGTAGTAACTATATGTAAATTAAGTTTGTTTCAAGTGTTGATAATATCACTTCACATTATATATTATACTAGATACATGACCCGTGCGATGCCGCGGGTCATTTTTTTGTATAAAAATATTAAAAAAATAAAAATTTTGGGTTGTTCTGCAAAGCTATACTCAAGAATCTTAGGTGTGGCTGCAATGTTTGACCTAAGAGTAATATTTATAATAAAATTAAACTTCCATGACCCAAGTTCAAGTGAGCCTGGCTACAACACCGGACCCAAGAATATTGAATGTGGGTTTGGCTACAAGATCGTGTCATAAAAATATGATAATTAAATAGATTAATTAAAAAACAGGAAGGAAAAAACCTAATGAAGAAAAAGAAAAAAATTGAATTAATTGGGTTAACCCTTTAAATCAAGTTATCTCGTAAAACCTGAGATTCGCGTCATGAAAGTTTGATAACTAAATAGAAAAAAAAATAACGGGTTAACCCATCAAATCAAGTTAACCCGTCAAGCTCATGATACGTGTCATGAAAGTATGAAAGTCTGATAATTAAATAGAAAGAAAATTAACTTTAACAAATAAAACTACATGGAAAAAATAACTCGTCAAATCAGGTTAACCCGTCAAATCCGAGATTCGTATCATGAAAATCTGATAACTAAATTAAAAAAAATTTAACACTAACAAACTAAATCAAACAAAAAAAATTCATTAAACAAAATTAAAAGGAAAAAAAAAGCTAATACTATAGTAATCCATAGTGTTTTTTTTTGTTTTTTGAAAAAGCTACAAAGCTAATTTCTCAACCAGCTCAATATATAAAAAAACCGACAAAAACTATTTGGAAAAAAAAATTCAATTTTGTGTAAAATAAATGAAAAAAAAACATGTAAAAAAAAGGAAAAAAAACAGAAAAAAAACACGTGGGGAAAGCTACAGTGTTTTAAAGAAAAAAACAAAAAAAACTAAATTTTCAACCAGTTTAATAGTAAAAAAAATAAAATCAACAAAAATAATTCTAAAAAAAACAAAACAAAAAAAAAGAAAATAGGTAAAAAATGACAATTTTGGAAAAAAAAGAAAAAAAAAAAATTTAAAAACATAGGGGGAAAGTCAAAGTTAGATTATCAGCTAGCTCAATATTGAAAAAATAAATTCAATTAAGATAATTTTTTAAAAAAATATGTGGTGAAACTTTGTAACAAAACAAAAACTATGTAGGGGAAACATTGTAGTAATTCATATTTTAAAAAAAAAATTTGCAAAGCTAAATTCTCAACCAACCTTATATAAAAAAATAAAATCTACAAAGACCATTTTGGAAAAAAAATAAATAAATCATAAAAAGAAACAAAAAACAATGTATGAGAATATTATAGCAATCCATAATTTTTAAAGAAAAAACAATATAGTTAAATTTTCAATTAACTCAATATTTTAAAAAATTAGCAAAGATAATTTTAAAAAAAGAAGAAGAAGAAGTCAATTTTGAGTTAAAAAAAAAAGGAAAAAAAAACATATAAAAAAAAAGAAACAAAAGCGGAAAAAAATTTTGCTGCAGAAAAAAAAAGAAGAAGAGAAAAAAAAATTGCTACAGAAAAAGAAAAAAAAACTGCTATGAAAAAAAAAGAGAAAAAAAAACTGCTATGAAAAAAAAAGAAGAAGAAAAAATACTACGAAAAAAAAAACACTATAGTGCACTACAGTGAAAAACCCACGCGTTTTAGAGTTCTTTAATATTATACTTAATGTCAAAATTAGCTAATAACTCAGCTAGTAATAGTTAAGCGATAAATAATCTATTGAGAGGAAAGAATATTTTTAGTTTAAATTCTATCATTTATAATTTTTAATCTACATGTATGTAAGTGTATGATCGCTAAAAACTTCTAGTTGACATAATCACGTCCAAAAATATATCTATAATATTAAAAAAAATATTCTACTCAATGAAATCCTTAAACTCTTAATGACTATTGAGTTGAGCATTATGAATTATGAAGTGGTCATTCCTGTGAAAAATATTTTACATATTATAACAAAATACAATAAAAGAAAATACTTAAAATATGTTCTAAAACTCATAAAGATTAATAAAGGATTTTAATTTTTGAAAGTGAATCTTTTTTTCTAGAATTCAGTGGTCACCATTGTTATTGCATCTTATAAAAATAACTTTTTCCTCGTTGTTTGATGTCATTTTATCATAAATAGTTGAGTTTTTTTATGTATTTTAAACCCAAGACTCTAAGAGGCTAATTCAAGTGGTAAAAAAAAATTATTTAGAGAGAGAGATATGTATAGATAAATAATAATAATAATAATAATAATAATAATATCAATAATAAGTTTTGATATTATAATAAGTTTCTGCAAAGTCATACCCAAGAATCTTAGGTTTGGCTGCAACGCTTGACCCAAAAGTAATATTTATAATATCAATAATAATATTAAACTTACATGACTTAAGTTTAAGTGAGTCTGGTTGCAACACCGGACCCAAGAGCATTGGATGTGGGTCTGGCTATAAAGTCGTGTCATAATATAATTTTTTTGGAGCTATATGGTTTAAACCCAAAATCTCTTTGTTTATATAGAGAGGGAGAAATTTACACTTAAAGTAGAAGTAGATAACTAGAGCTGGTAGCCCCCTCCCATTACATAGTAATCAAAAAAATTATAGTCATTATGACTTGAATTTTAATTCTTCAATGAAAGTAGCTACCACACATATAACCGCTTGAATGTATCATTATTTACATCACAAAATTTCAATTATATATCATTAATACGTTAAAAAACTTATATATATATATATATATATATATATATATATATATAATGAATACATTTTTTATCGTGATTTACTTGTGAGCGGTCATTTTTAAGAGCTAAACTATCAGAAAAGCTTGCTAACTTGCAGATCCCTAATCAATCACACATTTACTTATGAATTAAGAAATACAAGGTCGTAACATTTGAATTATAGATGTACTCTTTTTCTAGTTTACTTCTCCTTAACATCTGATAATTGAAAGCTTAATCATTTGCTCACTAATAAGATTTGTATGTCAAAATTTGTTAGCATTTCAATGTCTTCAACAATTCTATATATTTTGTCTTATCAATTTTTTAAATGTTGATGAATGTTTGATTTCCCTAATAAAATTATTTTCTAACATATAAGGATAAAAATGGTATTATATAAAAGTAATGTCAACTCCCAAGCTTGTTGATTTTGATGAACATTAGCTCAATGTCACGGAAAAGTGAGAAAAAAATGGTTTGCCAACTAATAAATAATTATATATCATTTTTGTTGTTTTATTGATGTTTCAGCCTTTAGTATTGATATTTCTTTAAATATCAAAATTTCCTATATTTTTCTTCTAAGCAAATTTGTTCAAGTTCAAATTGAATAATAAATATCAAAAAAACCAAAAAACTGATTAAACCGAAAAAACCGAAAAAAATAACCGAAAAAACCAAACCGTGAAAAAAAACCTATTAAAATTTTGAAAAAACCGACCGGTTCGGTTCAGTTTTAGTTTTATAAGCATGAAACTAAAAAAACCAAACCAAATCCAAACCGGAAAAAAAAAAGAGCCAAACTGGAAAAAAACCTAGCCAAACCGAAATAACCGAGCAAAACCAGGAAAAACCGAGCCAAACCGAAAAAACCGAGCCACACCGGTTTGAAATGGTTTTTGTCCTAAAAAACTCTAATCGAACCAAAACCGATCGGTTTGAACCGGTTTCAGTTTTTTTTTTAAATTCGGTTTAGTTACTTTTTTTTATAAAAACCGAACCGAACCGAAAATGATCACCCCTAGGAGATAGTTTCTTTTAAGTATAGCAAGATTCTTTTAACTGCCACCCAATGAGGTTCTTTCGAGTCATGCATATATTTACTAACTTTATGAATAGCAAATGCAAGCTCTGGCCTGGTGAAAGAAAGATATTGAAGTCCTCCCACAATACTTCTATACAAATATGGATCATGAAAGGGGGCACCATCTGATTAGTTCAAGATCTGAGACGTGGACATAGGTGTAACAGAGGGTCTGGCCTTGCCCATCTTGCTTCAAAGAAGAAGATCAAACATGTAACGGCGTTGAGACAAATAAAGGCCTTTATCACTTCAAATAGCTTCGACGCCAAGAAAAAAACTCAGTTCATCCAGATTTTTTATTGGAAAGTCAGACTGCAATAGGCTTATCACATGATTAATGAAATTTAGATCAACACCTGCTAATATAATGTCATCGACATATATGAGAAAATAAAGAAGAATAGAACCATATTGATAAACATAAATGGAGTGATCTACTTGACTTTTTTTAAAACCAATGGCCTGTAATTTGTCAGTTAAGCGAGAGAACCACACCCGTGGTGCTTGATGAAGACCATATATAGATTTATGAAGTTTACACACATGTTGTGGGTATTGAGGATGAATAAAACCGGGGGGTTGAGCCATATAAACATCCTCATTCAAAAAACCATGTAAAAAGGCATTTTTGACATCTATTTGACGAAGATGCCAACCACGTGATATAGCAACTGATAAAACCATGCGGACTGTTGTAGGTTTTACAACAGGACTAAAGGTTTCTAAAAAATCAACACCTTCTTGTTGATGAAAACCTTTAGCGACGAGGTGAGCTTTGAAATGTTCAATACCTCCATCAGCTTTCCTTTTAATTCGGTACACCCACTTGGAACCAATAATATTAGCAGTAGGAGGAGAATGAATTAAAGTCCAAGTACCATTTCTCAATAAAGCATCGAACTCCTTGTTCATAGCATCTCTCCAATTGGGATATTTAATGGCCTCTGAATAACATGTTGGTTCAAGTTCATTATTGGTGACAGTGGCCATAAGAGCTTTTGGGAGAGGGTACCTGATATGGGATTCTGAAGGTAGTTTGGGTTTGTGGATATTATTTTTGCTACAGGTAGTCATAGAGTGGATATTTTGAGTTTGAGATGGAGGAATGAGAACTAAAGAAGGATTGAGTCTTTCATCTGCATGTTGATTTTGAGTGAGATCGCAAACAAAGGTCTCTGTAAAAACATCAAGATCAAATTGAGGCTCTGTTGGTGTTGCCATATTCTGTGGAAGTGGTGTTGTAGTTTGAAAATTAGAACCTGTAGAAAACTGGAACTAGCATATGATAATTTGAGATTAGAATGAAGAATGATAGGAGTTTCATCAATGGAAGAAACAGCAGTTTGTGGTGGTTCATAGGGAAAGAGAGACTCATCGAAAACAACATGACGGGAAACATATATTTTGTCAGTGGAGACATGTAAGTATTTATACCCCCGATGACCAATGCTATAGCCGATGAAGATACAAGTTTTGGATCGAAAATCCATTTTATGTTTATTATACGGGTGTAAGTAGGGCCAACAAGCACATCCAAAAACTTATAAAAAATTAAAATCGGGTTTAGAATTATTGACCATTTCATAAGGTGATTTATGCTGTAAAATCGGAGTGGATAAACGATTAATAATATAAACAGCAGTTAAGGAGGCATCTTTCCAAAACATATTTGGTAAATGGGAGTGAGCAAGTAAGGCAAGGCCAACCTCCATAATTCGGCGATGACGCATTTCAATGGCACCAACTTGTTAATGCGTATAAGGACATGTTACTCAATGATTAATTCCTTGAGTTTGTAAAAATTAATTTAAGGTGCGATATTCACCGCCCCAATCAATTTTGATAGCTTTAATTTTAGTATTAAATTGACATTCGACTACAGCTTGAAATTTTTGAAAAGTTTGTAATGCATCAAATTTGAGTTTTAATGGGAGGAGCCATAAAAATTTAGTCGAATCATCTAAAAAACTTATGTAATAATGTGCACCTGTAGTTTATAAGATAGGTGTTAGCCCCCAAACATCTGAATATAATAATTCTAATGGTTTCGAAACAGACATATGTGAATTGGAAAAAGGCAAAGCATAGCTTTTGGCCATTTGACAGTGAAAGCAAATAGAACTTGCATTATTGGTAATGGGAAAGAAAATTGTTTATTAATAACCGGGAAGGAAGCATGGCCAAGGCGTCGATGCCACAAAGTGGCAGAGATTCGAATACTAGAAAGAACTTACGGCTGAAGACATGCAAGCGACACTGAAAAATTGTAAAGGTCGTTACGAAATGGTCCCCGATGCAGGACGTTCCCCAAGTAGTCCTTCACAAGAAAAAAAGATGCATGAAACTCAAAGAAAACATTATTATCTTAACAGAAACGGTGGACTGAAAGAAGATTTTTTTTTAATATCAGGAACTAATAGTATTTGGTTTAGAACAAAGGATTTGGATGGGAAAGATAAAGTGGAAGTATCACTTTGAGTAATTTTCAAACCTGCATCATTTGCCACTTGAATATGATCGTGGCCATCATAGCCCTCATTTCGAAGATGAATGTTGTTCAGATCATTTGTTAGATGATGTGTGGCTCTTGTGTCGGGATGCCACTCATGATCAACATGGTGATGTCGGACAGTAAGAAAAGCATGAGATGGGTAATGTTGGGATTGATCTTGGTAAGAGAGATCAAAACGATGATAGCATTTAAGTGCATGATGACCCGGTTTGAGGCATTCCTGACAAATAAAAGAGTTATATGCTCCTTGATCACGGGTGGTTGAATGGCCACCTCAACCTTCGCCACGATAGCTACTACCACGACCTCAGTTAGAGGATGGATAAATGTTACTAGGACGAGATTGAAAAAGAGGAGGTTGTCTAGTGTCCATATTCACAGATGCAACAACTTGAATGGTGTCATAATGTTGATTGATCCTTGACTCAGCAATAAGAAGCAGGGAATAAAGCTCCTCCAATATGACAGCATCAGAACAAGAGGTAATGGTAGAAACCAATGAGTCATACTCCTGACCAAGGCCAGCAAGAACATAAGTGAGAATTTCATCAGACTTAAGAGGTTGTCCAGCAAACGCAAGTTCATCAGCCATGCATTTGATGGAAAGAAAATAATCTTTAGCAGTCATAGCTCCTTTATGTGCAGTGGTAAGCTGAGTACGAAGTTGAACAGCTTAAGCACGTGAAATGGAAGATAAATTTCGTTGAAGAGCAAGCCATACATCTTTTGAAGTGGTATATGACATGACTTGAGAGAGAACATCCTCATTAAGAGAAGTATTAATGGTGGCAAGGATTAAAGAATCTTGACGAAGCCAATGGTCATATTCTAGATTGGGTATTTTAGTAATGGCACCTGTAGTGGGATGAGGGACATCTATCTCTTGTGAAGGGATCTGAATTGTGCCATCAAAATAGCCAAAGACACCTTGACCATGGAAATATAGGAGGGCCTGAGCTTTCCAAATAAAATAATTAAAATGGTTGAGCTTGACACTAGGTAAGAGGTAAATGTGAGAGAGAGGGAACATAGGATGGGGAAGTGGTGGTGGGAAAGGTAGCTGAAGAAGAAGAAGCCATTAGATGCCAAAAAAAAAATGAAGAAGAGAAGGATCAGATGTTGGTCTTTTTCGGGCTAGCTGATACCATGTAAGATAAAAGCTCTGTTTTGAATAATACTTTCTTGTCATTCATTCATGAATTACAAAGTGTTTAAATAGAGTTCGGATGAACTCGTTCTGTTACAGAATAACAAACTTTAACTAAGCATCCTATACATTATCTTATTTGAATTCAAAAATAGATTACATGCCTAACTAATAGATTTTGCAGATAAGAGATTTGTTGCAGATGTTTTAAACTTTGAATTTTTAGTTGAATTGATCATGTTGATTTGTTCTTCCACGCTAAAAACTTCTAGTTAACAGGATCGCGTTCAAAAATATATCTATAATATTAAAAAAAAAATATTCTACTCAATGAAATCCTTAAACTCTTAATGACTATTGAGTTGAGCATTATGAACTATGGAGTGGTCATTCCCGTGAAAAATGTTTTACATATTATAACAAAATATTGTAAAAAATAATACTTAAAATATGTTCTAAAACTCATAGAGATTAATAAAGAATTTTAATTTCTGAAAGTGAATCTTTTTTCTAGAATTCAGTGGTCACCATTTGTTATTGCATCTTATAAAAATAATTTTTTCCTCCTTGTTTGATGTCATTTTATCATAAATAGTTGAGTTTTTTTATGCATTTTAAACCCAAGACTTCAAGAGGTTGATTCAATTGAAAAAAAATTATTATTTATAGAGAGAGAGAGAGAGATGTAAACTTAAACAATTATTATTATTATTATTATTATTATTATTATTATTATTTTCATTTATAACAATGTCACCATTTCTATATATATAGTTTATAAGTATAAAACAATACTTTTTTGGAACTATATGGTTTAAACCCAAAATCTCTTTGTTTATATATATAATAGAAGTTTTGTGATGTAAATAATGATACATTCAAGCGGTATATATGTGGTAGCTCTTTTATTAAAGAATTTAAATTCAAGTCCTAGTAACTACAATTTATTTGATTATTATCTAATGCGAGTGATCTACCAGCTCTACTTCTACTTTAAGTGTAAATTCAAGTCCTAGTAACTACAATTTATTTGATTATTATCTAATACGAGTGATCTACCAGCTCTACTTCTACTTTAAGTGTAAATCTCTCTCTCTCTCTCTCTCTCTCTCTCTCTCTCTCTCTCTCTCTCTCTCTCTCTCTCTCTCTCTCTATATATATATATATATATATATATATATATATATATATATATAACAAACGAATTGTTGAAGACATTGAAATGCTAACAAATTTTGACATACAAATCTTATTTAGCGAATAGATAAAAATTGTTAAAGAATGTTACGACTTGCATTTCTCAACTCATAAATAAATATGTAAATAAATATGTGATCGATTAGGGATCTCAAGTTAGCAAGCTCTCCTAGTAGTTTGACTCTTGAAAGTAACTGTTTACCAGTAAATCATGTTAAAAAATGAATATATTCATGATATATATTAGGGATAATTATTTTCAGTTCGATTTGGTTTTTATAAAAAAAAAAATAACCAAACCAAAAATTAAAAACAAAACTGAAATCAGTTCAAACCGACCCATTTCGGTTCAATTCAGTTTGGTTTTTTAAGACAAAAACCGGTTCAAACTGGTTTGGCTTGATTTTTTCAGTTTTTTCCGGTTTGACTCAGTTTTTTCAATTTGGCTCGGTTTTGGCTCAGTTTTTTTGGTTTTGGCTCTGTTTTTCATGGTTTTTTTTTATTCTGGGTTCGATTCGGTTTTTTTTGTTTCGGGCTTATAAAACTGAAACCAAACCGAACCGATTGGTTTGTTCAAAATTTTAATCGGTTTTTTTCACGGTTCGATTTTTTAGTTATTTTTTTCCTGATTTTCTCAGTTTAATCAGTTTTTTATTTTTTTTGCTCATACATATATATATATATATATATATATATATATATATATATATATAGTCTTATCAATTTTATACATGTTGATGAATGTTTGATTTCCCTAATAAAATTATTTTCTAACATGTCAGGATAAAAATGGTATTATATAAAAGCAATGTCAACTCTCAAGCTTGTTGATTTTGATGAACATTTACTCAATGTCATGGAAAAGTGAGAAAAAAATGGTTTACCAATTAATAAATAATTATATATTATTTTTATTGTTTTATTGATGATTCGGCCTTTAGTATTGATATTTCTTTAAATATCAAAATTTCCTATATTTTTCTTCAAAGCAAATTTGTTCCAAACATAACTGTGAGCGGGATGTCCATCATATGTAAAAATACCCAAACATGATTGCAATTGTATTTGGGCTGGTGGTGGAGTTATCAGGGCCTGCAACCCGGACAGCAGTTGGATTTGGACCACCAGTAACATTGTGCGTGTAGAATTGCATACAACAAAGGCAAGGAGAAATACAACAGCAAGGCAAAGAGAAGCAAAAGTTTGATGTTCATTGCCATGGCTAAACATTGGAACATTGAAAGAAATTAATTAATTGAGTATTTGATAAATTATTAAATAATTTCTAACATTAAAAGAAATTCATTCATTCATTTCCTGGCTAGCTTATGATGTAATTTTCTGTTTATATGATTTTTGTTTTTTTTCTTAGTTATTGCTTTTGTTACGTCAGAACCAGTTAAGTCAAATCACTACAAAATTAATTGGATCAAACAAGTTTTATTAAATTAATATCGTATTTGGTCCAACTAAAAACCTAGTTTAAGTTAGATTTCAAGTTCTAAATATTTTGTATTAATTCACTGATAAAACCGAGTTTATCAATTAACTATAATCTAAAACATGTGAGGTTTTCACTGTAATAATCTATAGTAAAAACTTTATTTTTTTCATTAAAGATTCTCCAAATAAATTGTCTTGTATGGGTGTAATAGTCTTTTCAAGTAGACATGTTAATCATTGGTGAATTTTATAGGATTAAATTAAGGGATATTTTCTAATTATTTTTACATGGTGTAATTATGTTGTCATAATCTTAGGAGAAAAAAATACTCAATTAATTAATTTTCAAGTGGACATGTTAGTCATTATTTTTTTCACATTTAGTATTTTTAGATCAAATATCTTAATTTTTTTAAAAAATTATTAGATATTAATTTGTTTAATTACATCCATGTATAAATATTTTAATTTATAAATGAAATTTTTATATATAAAAAAATACAATGAAAAAATCAGTATATTTAATTTCCTTTAAAAAAAGAAAAAAAGGCGGTTGACATAGCTCTATAATTAACCCGCATCTTTATAGCGTGCACTAGCAAATACCCTAACAAACTTCTGGAAGCCTGAATTAATGGTCTCCATTAGGGGCCCACTACCCACAACTTCGGAAGCTATCATGTGCATGTGCATGAGCATGAGTCATATTTTCAAAGTCCCATGGATGACGAAGAGGATAAACTACAAGAACCCCTTCAAATTTTAAGAATTGTTTCAATTTAACCCCTAACATAAAAAAATTTGTGATTTGCTCTATGAAATTTCGATCCTGCTACAATTCTAGGCCTCTGAATTTAACCCCTAATGTGATGCAGACTTCAAGTACATGATACATGCATGGTGTTTTTAAATACAAGTTCATTTTCCCCATTTTATGTCTCTGGGTAT
>Ga0325403_1006203_pt1 | contig 11357 bp, 8 predicted proteins | sample PopdelMetagenome_19_FD_205665 | JGI IMG/M metagenome (GOLD analysis project Ga0325403, IMG submission 205665) | Populus deltoides microbial communities from Bellville, Georgia, United States - Xylem-PdKOR-R4 | ecosystem: Host-associated > Plants > Phyllosphere > Stem > Wood/Secondary xylem...
CTATGGCTAGACAGGCTCAAGCTTCTCATGCATTTCCTGGCATTCCCATTTTCTTGCTTATCCGAGACCTGATCTTTTTTCCTGTCAGGGGTCTTTTTAATTATTCCCCTATCGTATGCTGTCAGCGGGTTTATTTGGCTACTTAACGTCACAACCACCATGGGAACAGTTCAGGATTTCAAGTTCTATTAGCAGTCAGATCAGTCATGATCGATATCCGTGACGCATGTTTGGTTGGAACTCATTTGATGGGGAAAATGGGATATGGGAATTTTAGGAGTGGATTCTTATTGGTTGCTGGTGGGTTGAACATGAAAAATTGCATTCTCTTGTCCTCCACTCTTTCCTGCGGTCAAGCTTGAAAGATAAAATATTGGGAATTTGTGATGTTATTTTTTTGATCTTTTCAAGTTCTGCTCCAGCCTGACGGATCAGGTGACACTATTTTAATTGACGATTGGACCATCTGCCTCACAGGCTTAAGCTTCTCCAGGCTGTTCAAACAGGGGGTGTCAATTGTTGACTGAATTTAAAAATATTTGTGGATAGAAGTTGATGAGGTTAGCTTTACAAGAGTCAATCGCTACCAAACCTGCGGGGAAGGGGCATTGCATGTCACCTTTGACCCTTTTAGCAGAATAATTATTAACCCATGTGATCTCATTGCTGTATTATGACCTTTCTCTGGAACAGCAATTTTGCCACCGCGTTAATGTTCGCCGCTGTTACACCGGCAACCGCACGGTTCGGGGGTGAATATTTTAAGTGTTCCGGGGTTTGAGTCTTGAATCGGTGGCAACTCTACTTTTTATGCCTCTATTTACAGTATTTTGGACTTCGACTGCGATATATGCAAGAAAAAACAGAAAAAAATGAAATATTTTAATTAGGAGTCATCAAATCTACACAGGAATCGATTACTTGAATTTAGAATATCAAACTTCCAAATCAATTAAATAAATATCTGGTTTTTTTATTTCTATAAAAAATATAACAATTCATTAATTAGATACTAGCATATTTAAATATGTGTGTGTGTGTGTGAAAGTAATATGCCCAAAATGTCCGGTCTTCCATGCATTCTCTGAAAGTTTCCCTCTCACTGGATTATTTTAAGCTTATGATTGCCGTGACATTTTGGGCATATTACTTTCACACACACACACATATTTAAATATGCTAGTATCTAATTAATGAATTGTTATATTTTTTATAGAAATAAAAAAACCGATTTTTATCCACTGCCGTTTGTAAACAGGGTAAACCGATTTACCGAGTAAGGGTTTCTCGTGTCGTGCTTTATTAATTGTTATACCAAAAAAGAAAAAGAAAAAGAAAAAATCTTTTGTTGAATGGCTGAGTGTATACATTATATTATAGACTTTGTCAAAAAACTTATATAAAATAGTTTATCAAAGTGCAACAAAGGTTATTTAAATTAAAATGATTTTTATTTCAAAATATATTAAAATATTTGTTTTAAATTTTTAAATTTATTTCTGATACCATCTTATTAAAAACACTAAAAGAAATTATTTTTTTGAAAAAAACTCAAATTCTCATGAAAATTAGGTTGAATTACAGCCCCAAATAGCCGCTGAAAGCTATTTAAAAAACCAATATTTTTAAGAATTGAATTTGTCCAGAGAGAAAAATATTAGAAGATGACGAAATGGGGTCAACGAATACCAAACAACTGGAGACACGCACGTGAACCTTATAGCAGCATTCATGAAGAAAAACGATTTTTTTTTTTGCAAAAAGTCAACGGCAAAGCTTGGCCAGAGGCACAACAGTCACGGGGTTTCCTTTTCCACGTTCAATTCCTGTCATCTTTGTATTTTGCTAAACCTGTCCGCATTCGATTTGTTAAATTCGAAAAATTTACAACTCTAAACTTACCTAGATTGTATTCTAAGCTGAATAAATAAAAATATTAATCTGAAAAAACCAGTGGTTTTTTATTTGAAAAATATATTAATTATACTGTTTTTTTTTTTTTAAATGATTCAGTTTAACCAGGAGTCTGATCCTAAATGTATATATATAAAGTCTCCTTGCTTTTCCCAAGTATTGATGATAGTGTTATGTACTATCTCCCCTGTGCTGGTTGCGCTTTTCTCCCCGCTGGAAGATGCTCTCTGTGGGGCGGTGTTAGAGAAAAGTCAATTATTTAGTGACGGTGGATGTTATTTTTGTTCTCATTTTCATGTTCATGTTTTCTTTTGTATAACGACCCTTTGCAGATAAAAATAGTCACACTCCAGCCGTGGCCAGTGGTGGAGTAAAAAAAATAATAATATAGAAGGAGGTCGATTTTAATAAGTTTCTAAAAAAAAAAAAAGGCTGGATGAATAAAATAATCCGTGGGATTTTTAAAGCTTTATTGATAATAAAATTAAATAATATCCCATGATTATTTGTTTTTATCGCCATTCATAAACAAATATCACTACAGAATATATAAAATCATAATTATTTTTCATCAGGAGACAATCATTTCATCATGATGCTTTCGGTCTGCGAACAAAAAATTTAAGGGTTCATGTCATCATTGTCATTTCTTACGTAATGCCTCAATATCCTTTCCATTTTCGCACGAATTACTACAAACTCGGCCTGTATAATCCATGGACATGAGAAATCTCGTGTGTGAATGCATGTATATTATTACACATGTTGTCAACAATCTTTTCTCGTATATTAAAGAGTTGCAGGTTGTTGAACGTTGATTTCTCAAACAGGTCCCTGTCAAGGCAAATCGAGAAGCTCACTTGACGCCCATCATTCCTGCTGCCAAATAAAATACTCTGCAACTGGACAGGAACAAACCAATACAAGGATTTCTGCACTTGCTGTTTGATAAATCATGGATACTAATCCAATGGCCAAAAATAACTGAAACCAGGCATATCTGTCCTTCCTGTACAAAAGGACAGAGGATTCTTGACCAGAAGACAAGAAGGCCGACCATAATCGATGCCATTTTCAAATCTCCCTCTTCTATTTCTACCATCACTTGCTTGTGTAATTTAGACCATAAAATACCATTAGATGTCTGGCTGGAAGAAAATCAAATCACTTATTGGGAATTGATTAAGCAAATATCATTGGAATTAATTCATGTTAATGAGTTCTAAGTTCTCGTCCACATGTAGACAAAAGGAACTACTTTTTTTTTTTTTTTTCTTTGCTTTCCACAAGTAGACAAAGGGGAACGCAAACGAAGGCCAAGTCAACCCTTTCTCTTTTGTCCTCGGCGAAGGTCTAATAAACAGAACTTTCCCTGAAGGCAAACAAAACACAAGAGAACACCAAAATCTAACAATATTTGCCTCTTACTCATTCTCGTTTTCCCTTCTCTCTCTCTTTTTAATTAGTCAAAGTTCGCTACTGGTTGGTCACGATCGTGGGTGCCAGCTAACCTTTTTATTTTTTTTAATATAAAGCTTTTGGTTTCCCACTTGGTGTGCTCCTCTCTTTGTTCCCTGTCTCAAGCTTCTCTCTGCCTTGTTCCTGTCAAGTTTTTCTTGAACTCGGCTTCAAAAATAGCTATTCAATCTTTAGCAGCTGGAACTCGTGTGCAAAGTGAAGGGTTTTTGAGCTCCGTGTTTTAATGGGGTCGTGCTTTAGTGCTAGAGTTAAAGCTGAGAGTCTTCCTTGTAATGGTTTGTTCTCAAATTCGTACAGATCATGATGAATATTTGATTTTACTCTTTGCCAAAGTTGGTGCTTTTTGTTTATTCCCTTTTTTTTTTATCTCTCTCGCTTGAAAAGGGATTTTTAGTATTTGCCTTTGCTTTTTTCCTTCTGGATTTTGGATTCTTGATGCTTTCTTTCTTGAGATATCCACCACTGTTTGATTGATAAGAAAAGGGAGGTGAATAGGGGATCTACAATTTTGATTCTTGTTTCTTTACTTGCATTATTACTTCCCTGTCACTGAAACTTCTTCTTGTTGTTTTTCTTTTATGAATATCACTGAAACTTTTAGCTCTACCACCAAAGAAGATCACAAAAACCATCCATCTAGTTACGTTCCGTTGGGCAAACTTGGATAGAAAACAGTTTCAATTAAATAAAACCATTTGGCATGATTTACATGACGCTTCATTCCTGAAATAATCAAGTTAAGATAAAACATAGCCATTTGAAAGACAATCTGTAGTTATTTTTCTAATTTTCTCGCAAACTTACTATTGAGCTGAAACTTCTTCGTTTTTCCTTTTCTTTTGCTTGTCGTTTTGGAAGTATAGATGAATTTGTAAGATATATAACTTTGACTATTCAGGGGTGAACACAAAATACGCTGGCAGAAGTGGCAATGACAGGAGTGGGTCAAGCAGCAAGGTATCATCTTCTACAGTGCCTTCAACTCCTCGGACACAAGGTGAGATCTTGCAGTCCTCCAATTTGAAGAGCTTTTCCTTTAATGAATTAAAAGCAGCTACCAGGAACTTCCGTCCAGATAGTGTGTTGGGCGAAGGTGGTTTTGGTTGCGTATTCAAAGGGTGGATTGATGAGCATTCATTGACAGCTGCCAAGCCTGGAACAGGCATTGTCATTGCTGTAAAGAGGCTTAGCCAAGAGAGTTTCCAGGGTCATCAGGAATGGTTGGTGAGTATCCTTCCCTTGTCTGCCTATTTCTAAAAACTTTCTTTTGAATTTTGTGAAAAAAACTGTGATTGTCTAGGGACAAGATACAATCACTCGTCCAATATGAACTGGTATTCAATACTTTGGGAATGCTTGCCAAGAGTTGCATTAACAAAGTTAGAATTATGAAAGTGTCATTTGAACATCTTTAATGACCCGGCTCTCAGCAGTTCTAGTGCTTAGATGATAATTTTTAAAGAGAGCAAGATTAATAGGCTTTGTGCTGCTTTGTGGACCGCAGGCTGAAATCAACTACCTGGGCCAGTTGTATCATCCAAATCTAGTGAAATTGATCGGCTACTGCTTAGAAGATGACCACCGGCTTTTGGTTTACGAGTTTATGCCCAAGGGCAGCTTGGAGAATCATCTATTCAGAAGTGAGCAGTTCATATACTGCTATATTTTAGCCACCTCAACCTTCAATTCAAGTAGTAATATCTTCTATGATCTCAAATACCTTGGATAAAAATCGCTGAACTAATTTTTTTGTTGGAATAGGGGCTTCTTATTTTCAACCACTCTCATGGAATCTCCGCATGAAGGTTGCCCTTGGTGCTGCCGAGGGTTTAGCATATCTTCACAGTGACAAGGCGAAAGTTATATATAGAGACTTTAAGGCATCTAATATCCTGCTCGATTCGGTATGTGAAAATGTTCAGTTTATGAATTTTGCTTCATGAGGATGTACCGTACTACACCTCTCTAACAAATCCTTCTTACTTTGTAAAATGACAGGGTTATGGGGCCAAACTCTCTGATTTTGGGTTGGCCAAGGATGGGCCAACAGGCAGTAAAAGCCATGTATCTACAAGGGTCATGGGTACCCACGGCTACGCAGCTCCTGAATATATGGCAACAGGTATCTTTCAGATCAGCACTCTGGTCATGTTCACTTTTCTCATCCCTGCTTCTTGTGGAAAAAGAAATGCTTATTTTATATGATTATGGTTTTCTATTGCTGTCATCTCACTTCTGTTTGTTTGTGTGAAGGTCATCTAACTGCAAAAAGTGACGTATACAGTTTTGGGGTTGTTCTCCTTGAAATGTTGTCTGGCAGACGAGCTATAGACAAAAACAGGCCCTCCAAGGAACAATATTTAGTTGAATGGGCGAGGCCTTACCTTAGCAGTAAGCGGAGAATTTTCCAGGTCATGGATGCTCGCATCCAAGGCCAGTATTCATTGAGTGACGCTCTCAAAGCAGCAAATCTTGCAATCCAATGTCTATCAGCAGAACCAAGATATAGGCCAAACATGGAAGAAGTGGTAAAAGCATTGGAACAACTTCACAATTCCAATAACAATGATGGATCCAGGGGCTCTCGCGGTGAAATCCCCCGAAGAGTTCATCGAAGTTCAAGCAATGGTCCTACATATCATAGGAAAAATGATGTATCCAATGGAAAACCTGCCTCTTATGCAGGGCCATGTGTTTCACCTCTTCGTACATAAAGGGGGAAAATAATCCAGTACATGCTTTACATTGTATATTGATCCAAGGAAACTACAGATTTATTTTAACGAGTGTTATATCCTGTAAAGCATGGAATGCAGTCCATGACAGTTACTGTACAGTTCTTCAATTCCAAAACATCTAAATATGACAGCTTTTTTTGACACATTTTCTTACCCGGTGTAAGACTCAAATGACTGCCAACAATCATGCAAACTGGATACCCATTTTGCTTAGATACAACTCCTGCCTCTTGGCTCTTAAGTTTCCTGATTTTTTTATTACTGGATGACCAAATGTCCAGTAGCAGAGCAGGAACCAGTACAGTTCATGTGATGTCTCTTGGAAATATGAAATGGATCAGAGACAGTTCAGTCTTGGCAGAAATTCATTTTTCACTGGCAACATTTAGCTCCTGCCGATGAAAATTGCAATTCTTGGTAGCAGCTACAGGCTCAAATGCTTTCAGTTGCTCTCAAGATGACAGTCATAAAGCCAACAACATCACCTAACAAATCTTACTCTATCACTCAGTTTTTCACAAGTCCCTGATTTTTTAGTTTGGAAGGGATATTTATGTTTGTTTCGAAAATATCAGGACTAGAATATAACTTCTCACTAAAACATGAAGGTCTTAAGAGTAAATTACAATTAGGGGCTATTATCGTCTTTCTGTGTAAAGGCTGAGGTTTTAGATATCCAAAAGCTGAGGTTTCGAGGCTAGCGGCTTTTAGCTGAAACGGAGACAGGGAAGGTGGGCGACAACTGACGACGATGATTGCCACTTCAATGTCTCTGCTCCAGCACGTGTGTTCCGTGCCAATCGCACGTGCCATGCGACCTCGTTCCGTTACCGTCATATCCTCTCGTAGCCTCTCCACCACAACCTCTTCCTCCTCCACTCCATCTCGTGCCTCTCAAGTGGACCCTCACGTGCTCCTCGGCATGTCGGAGCCCGAGCTTCAACAACTCGCAACCGACCTTGGACAGGTTATCATCACAACAGAAAGTTTCTTATTTTCCGTTTGGTTCCTGGGAAAGTGGAGGAAAAGAAAGTAATAGTTATGAAACTTCAGTAATTGAAGAGAAAATTAATGCAATCTTAGTTATTTATTTTTAATTTTAAATGCTTAAATTTTCAATTTCTTTGTTTTCTTCTTCTATTGGAATTATATAAATAGCAAAGCTATAGAGGAAAGCAGCTCCATCATCTAATATACCAGAGAAAAGTCAAAGAAATCCAGGATTTTAGTCAATGTAAGTAGTTCTGTACTCATAACTTAATTCAGGGCAGATTTTTTGCTTTTTTTTTTGTTCAATTTTGTGTTCTTGTAACTTATGTTAGCTTCATTTGCGCTCCTTTTTTATTTTTTGGTAACTAGTGCCTCTGGTATTTCGAAATGATCTTCAAGAAGCTGGATGGAAAGTCGGGCGGTCACCTATTTTTCAAACTGTAACCGCAGCTGATGGCACGGTTAAGGTAGATATACTGCTATGTTTGATTTGTAATTCGACGCTCTGTGCTGTTATTGATTTTATGCAAGCTTAGCTCCATTGGTTGAGGCAGTTTTAATATTGCTACACTATTTATGCTAAATGAAATGTATATTCAGGGCTAGTTTACTGCTGCTATGTTTCGTATGCTTTATTTGCTAGACATACTTGGTTGTTGTTGTATCATATGATAGGGTCGTGCTAAATTTTATTTGCTGGTTTTGAAGTAGATATATAATTATCAATGGATATGCATTAACAAATCCTGTTTTTGCTCATATAATGAAATTATAGTTTTTGGGAAGTGAACTTTTGCGCGCGCACCACTTTCTGATTCAAAATTAAGTTTATAGTATCATTTACTTCAGCTTGCTAATGGTCTTGCAGTTACTGATAAGACTGGAGGATAACAGATTGATTGAAACTGTTGGTATTCCAGTTGAAGATGAGAAAGGTTCAATGCGGCTTACTGCCTGTGTTTCATCTCAGGTAACTTTCCAAATCAAGGACTAACCTTATTAAATTCTTCCTGGTCGCGGTGCTTTTACGGGCTCGCTGATAACTTTCTTGTGGTTTTTTTACTTTTGTTGTTCAGGTAGGCTGTCCTTTGCGCTGCTCATTTTGTGCCACTGGAAAGGGTGGTTTTTCAAGGAATCTTCAAAGGCATGAAATTGTTGAGCAGGTCAGTGGTGCAATCCACAATTGTTCTTCGAACGCAGTTATCAGTGGGACTGTTGAGAGTGTTTTACTGTTTGTATATCTGAGAACATAGACTTGGTAGTTGTGGAACTACTTCAACCTGTTCAAAATTATACTTACATGTTTTATATGCACAGGTTTTGGCTGTTGAGGAGATCTTCAAGCACAGGGTGACAAATGTAGTGTTCATGGGAATGGGTGAACCAATGTTGAACTTGAAGTCGGTACTTGAAGCACACCGATGCTTGAATAAGGTGCAATTAATTTTTTTTTTCCCCAACAATTATCCCATTGCTTCTTACCTATCTTCTGTTAATTATTTTAATGCCTACTATTGTCTTTATCTGGCCCCTTGATTTGGTTGGTTTTACCTGCCATGAGCAATGATTAGTTTGTCCAGAATTATTTTTTTCTTTGTAAGCATGGTTGAAAATGGGAATAGTGAGCTGAAAGAATTAGGATCAGATTTGCCTGGAATTAGACCGTTGAAGTTGATTTTTCCAGTTCAAATGTTAGTGGAGAAGAGAGCTGCATAGATGGTTATGGATGCCTGCATCAAATCACTGCCATTTTCAAATGCAATTTACTTCTGAAACAACCAGCATCATGTTTATTGTAAAATTTTCAATGGATGGGCTGTACATAGGTTTCGGATGTAATAAGCTCATGTACAATTCATTTTTCTTATTTCATCAGGATGTTCAAATTGGGCAAAGAATGATCACAATATCAACTGTGGGGGTTCCAAACACAATTAAAAAGCTGGCTTCTCATAAACTTCAGTCAACATTGGCCTTAAGGTACTGTAAGAGGAGACTGAGATTATATGTTTGAGCAATTCTTTGGCACTGTAAATATTGTAATCCGTCTCTGAGTAAATTGGGCCACTTCCAGTGATATGCATGTCTTGGTGGATTTCCTCTTAATGGATCCCTTTGATGCCAATAGTTTATGTTTGCCTATGACAACTTTTTCTCATTCTCTTTATACTTCAGCTTACATGCTCCAAATCAGAAACTTAGAGAAACAATTGTTCCAAGTGCGAAATCCTACCCTCTAGATGCAATTATGAAAGATTGCAAGGAGTACTTCCTTGAAACCAGTCGACGAGTATCCTTTGAGTATGCACTTTTAGGTACTGAATTTTCATTATCTCCACTTGAAGCTTGACCAATGAAAACTGATAAGATTATTCTAACTGCTAACATAAAATTACAATTTGTTTGGGCAGCTGGGGTCAATGATAGAGTGGAGCATGCAAAAGAACTTGCTGAGCTACTTCACCAGTGGGGACGTGGTCATCATGTGAATCTGATTCCTTTCAATCCAATCCAAGGTTCTGATTACAAGCGTCCACACAAAAAGGCGGTATGCACATTAGTCATGAACACACTGTTCTTTCCCTGCTGGCAGTAAGAATACACAAATATTCAAATCATGCATTGCCATTTCTATTTACTTGTGCCTTTTCCATTTGGCAGATACAAGCATTTGCAGCTGTGCTAGAGTCTCGTAAAGTAACTGTAAGTGTGCGCCAAACAAGGGGCCTGGATGCAAGTGCAGCTTGTGGTCAACTAAGAAATGAATTCCAAAAAAGTCCTTTAGTCATAAATTCTGACAGCTTGGAATCTCAACCAGAGAATGTTGCAGTCGCATGCTGATGCCAATCAGTCTTTGGTTGGTTGCGTATCTGATGGCATTTCACACTTGTCTCTTCCCCAATCTGCAAGAATCTTGTTGCTTGATGACCAGGCTAGTTGGTGTCTCCAAGCATGCTTGTTATGGTGTAATCTAGAATTTGCGTCTGCCTTGCGGCTGCAGAAGTGAAAGTACGTTTCATACATGATGTGAAACACACGGGGTTCAATGAATGGGCTCATTTTACCGATTGGTTTGGGGGGTTCTGGGTTGTGAATAGCCTGAAAACTAACGAGATGAAGAGTGGAGGACACGCTTTTCTCAATGATTTTCCTCTTTGTACCGAGGAGGGGAGCGATCGTGATTATACACAAGCACAACCATCAGTGTTAGCTAATAGTTTGTAAAGATGCAACCTGCTCCCATCTTCTGTTTTGATTATTAATAATAGTGCTTCCATCTTTGCTCATAAAGAGAAAGAGATCAGGCGTTGGACTGTGGAGTCAGGACCACAAGTCTCTCGAAAAACAGGTACTCTATGAGACCGTTGTTTGTAGCTAGGCAGACATTTTTTATTTGCGTTATTAGTGGATTTATACCTGTCATTACAATATCTTTGCCCTCAGTTTTCTTGTTAAACTACTTTTGAGTAAATCCCAAGTGCCACAAAAACAATCAAGATGGACAGCATGGCAGTAAGCAAATTTCTGTTGTTGGTCCGAGCTCTTCATTCTTTAAACTCTCCCCTTCCCACAAAGAGAATACCGATTATCATCAACCAGTTCATATTTTCTTTTCCTCTTCTGGGTAGATTAACTTTCGGAATCTCCATTTTGTTTATTAGAAGGCTTACTTAGCATTGAGCTATGCTAAGCTAAATATGATCTCAGATTGATTGGTACCGTAATACCACATCAATCTGTTCTATTGGTCAGGCTAGTACCACCGTAATTATTATTTTTTCACTTTAATACTTTCAGGCATAGTTATAAGACCCATTTGGAAGCCTATCTGGCTCGCGCTCCAGACTCATGGGTCATACGGGTCAACTTATTCTTTGGACTGTTTTTGAAAAAAATAAAAAACTTGAAATAATGTTAATTTTGATAAGAAAAATCAGCTTTTTTAATGACCCTATCCAGAATATATTTTAAATCGATAAATCACTGAGATAACCTAATTTGAAGGTATACTTTGTTTTCACATCATTATCTCAACTTTGAATCCAAAAAAAGTATACTGAATTTATTTTTTCCTGTTTATTCATGATTTTAAATGTGAATAGCCAATTTAAGATGCGGTTGTAAACGGAATTTAGAGGCTGCTTGTTAAAAAAATATATTTTTCTTTTCAAAATAAATTAAAATAATATTTTTTATTTTTAAAAATTTATTACTGACATCATCATATTAAAAAAA
>Ga0325403_1006204_pt1 | contig 11356 bp, 10 predicted proteins | sample PopdelMetagenome_19_FD_205665 | JGI IMG/M metagenome (GOLD analysis project Ga0325403, IMG submission 205665) | Populus deltoides microbial communities from Bellville, Georgia, United States - Xylem-PdKOR-R4 | ecosystem: Host-associated > Plants > Phyllosphere > Stem > Wood/Secondary xylem...
GGAAAAATAGAGAATTGTGAAAGGAAAACTTTAAGTGTAGTTTATTTTTGTTAAAGGAAAGAAAATGTTTTCCAGAGTTAAGAAAAGAAAGACATTTTATTTTCTTAAAAGACTTATTTTATCTTATTTTATTTTTACTGAAAACACTTTTCATTAATTGATTTTCTCAAAGTGGTTCCCGTAAAATTATTTTATACGAAACAAACGAGTCCTGGACCTAGAGTTCAAAGCTAGATGGACTCTGACTGAATTTCAGCTGGGCAACAAGCCCAAGATCGGCCTAGAACTGGCAAGAAGATGCCAGCCCATGGTTGGATGCAGGCACGCCTAGACTAGACTAGACATGTATATCCACTCCAACCCAACCCAAGGTATAAAAAAATGTTTAGAAGAGCAGCTAGGGAAAATAAAAAATAAAAAGTAAAAAGTACCCGCAAAGAGACGAAATAGCAACTATGATGCCCACCAAAAAACTGAACCTGTCCCCGACATGCCCCCTAAAAGAGCGGCCCAAGTCATCTTGGTAATTAGCTGACGATTCCTGTCTATCATTGAACTACAATCTCAATCGTCGGTCCTCTCCATCTGTGAAGAGATAGTCTTTCAGATTTGAGGTTCAGTGTAATAATTTATTTAAATGGAAATGTACGATCCACCTTTCTCTTCAATTAATAATAATAATAATAATAATAATAATAATAATATCGACGTCATGATCCACTCTCCTATGAGGAGGGTTGCCATTTTGCGCCTTCTCGCAGATTAATTCTAACTATATCCTAGGGATTCCATTTTATTTTTATTTTTTATTCATTACAGGGTTTTAGCTGGGTGCGATAACAAAATTATTTGTCCTTATTTCTTGTTTATTTTCATATTGTCAGGGTTTGGTTGTAAGAAGGAGTGATCTTTTACGATTAAAAAAAAAAAAATAGAAGGATCTTTCCATTCTGAGGATCCGTCTCCAACCAACCCCCTGACTCAATGTCACCGAGCTAACTCGAAAGAATACCAGGCTGACGACTATGAAATAAGAAAAAATTAAAGAAACAGCCAAACAATCCATTGTTTAGATTATTTTTCCCACAACGCACGCAGACATGATTTAGCAATCCAACTAACCCCGATGACCGTACAAATCGCTGCAAAAACCAGGGCAAATGCTACGTCCTAAAAGCTTATTCAAGCAACGCTCTTATGGAAAATTCAATATGGGAGAGGTCATTTTCACAAAAGGAAAATTGAAAAGCATTTTCCAACGAGGGACATGTTAAATTAACCGCTTCTATATTTGACTTTAAGAAATCTTGCACATAAAATACTCGCACCCTATTTGAAGCTAGCTAGCTAGCTCTAAACCTTCGCTTAGATATATACGTACAAACGCAGGGGAAAAGTTGCTGCGCAGCTAGAATAATATTTAAAACGGTGATTTTCTTCTTACAAACTTTAAGACTAATACTAAAATGGGCTTTTCAAGATTCTTCTCACAAGAACAGTGCACTTCTGAATTGCTTTGTAGCCCCCATATCACGTGATAAGATTGAAACAAGGGATGTATGTTATTATTTAGAGATTGGAACAACACAACCATAATTACATGCATGTCATTAAGATGCCAGGATGTGTTAACGTGTTCTGTTAATTATTAAGCCAGCGGTCTGTCATGAGCTAGCAAGCTACCTAGAAATGATGGTTAATTTAGCATTTCAATTTTATAATCATGTGTGTTGAAAGAGAACTACCAAAGGGGACAACAGGCCCCGTAATAAGTAACGTCTTAATGAAGAAAAGAGAATTAATGTAAACCCGACTGTGTTTATATCTCACATGCGGTAGTACTGTATATTGGCCTGTTAACGATCGACGTTGACCCCTTAACTCAATATCCTACATGAAGTTTGCTTTTGTCTCATCTATTCCAAGAACTAAAATTATTAATCTCTCTCTTTCACATGGACACGCACGTGCATACTGCTTAATTACACGCAATCATGGATTTGGTTTCCATGAGAAACACAGAGCTAGAACAAGCAAGCTAGCTAGGTCAATATTGAACTCAAAATTGATTAGAGAGAACCTTGAACAAAAAGGGTACTCATTATTCATTAAAAAAAAAACAATTTTCAAGTACAACTCAAGTCCAGAGAGTTTCTCTCTTAAGAGGGTCTTGGATTACATTGCTAGAAGAGGCAAAGTTAAAATATTGAGGAATGTTATTGAAGTTATTACTACTGGCTACAAGAAGTGCCTTCTCATCTTGATCTAGCTGGGTTGGTAAGGTAGGCTCTTGTTGCATCTGGATGCAATTCATCTCTGCTTGAGTAGCTGCAAGTTGTATTTGCAACTGTGATACTTGATTTTGTAAGTAAGATATTGCACCAACACATCCATAGACTGGGTCTCGCACTCTTGCATTTGCTTCATAAACTAAACTGCTCACAGCATCTACTCTCTGATGAAATGGAATCTCCTGCAAGATTACAATAACCTCATCATTTAAAGGATCATCATTAATATTAAAAACTGCGCAAACAACGTGCTTTGCTGTTTTCCTGCACGCATAGTATAGATCACACACACAAATTAAGGATAGAGGGGGAACCTGCAACATTTTGCTAACATTACTAGCACCAAAGACCTTGTGAACAATGGCAAACTTATGGGGATCATCAGAAGGAAAGTAAGGGGCAAAGATGCAGTCTTTGGCGCACCGGCGCCTTAGCAGTTTGCAGGATGCACATGGTGAAGAACCCCCCATGTTTTCGTCTTAAATTAACTCAAAGAAAATTCTCTTTTGATGCAGATAGGTAGAGAGAAAGATATAAAGAAATCCAAAAGGAAGTTCAATGTGGAACAAAATGAGATTAGAATGTGTATTTATAATAGTTGAGGGATGTGCGAGCCTAGTGTGTGTAGAATGGATGCACATGCATGTTCAAGTTAAGATAAAGGGATTATCATTATAATTAAACAAATAATAAAGTACATGGAAAGAGGCAGCTAGGATTCCCAATTGTGGAGGAAAGCACCGTGGAAACAATCGCATGCACATAGATTTACAGATTAAGGCTTTTGGTTTGAAAATCAAATGGACGAGGTTGACCACCGCCGAGGCGCGTGATGGGCTGGCAATGCATTGGTGTACTAGTACTCGTGTCCACGTTCTTGTTTGACTATTTGTTTCTATGTTCTGATTGCATGTATGTATACATCATGTATACTCATGTGAGCATGTTAAAAAAAAAACAATGTATAGTATGATGATTGTATTATTATACTATTAGGCTTCGAATGTCTAAGCCTATGTTACATTAAAAAAAAAATACATTTAGTAAATAGAAGTCTAAACCTCGTAGAGAGTGTGAGAGTCGTTAATTGTGAGGCCGGTTTAGGGTTTTCCAATATATATGGTGAGAACGATAAGAAACCTACCTAGCTAGCTAGCTAGCTAACCCGAATCAAGACATCAAAAGAAATAGGCTAGACATGAATGTTTGTTGGCGACATTAAATAAATCACATGGAAATTTCATTCTAACTCCTCTCTTCCTTTATCTGAATTAACGTTAGATGTCTGCCATTCACTATACTATATATTGTCTTAAAAAACAAAATTGGATCCTCTTTTCGTTCTTTTCTTTTATTTTTTTTCAAATTAATAAAATTAAACTGGGCGAAGAATAGCATAATATACACACACACACACACACACACAGCTCTACCAAATCCAATGTCCAGTCTTTGTGATCAAACAAGGAAACATATATAGCATATATAGTACTGCACTTCATTGGATTTTTTTTTCTTTCAATTTAATGTCTTATATTTAACTAGAATTAAATTAGATTCTTTTTTAAACGACCTCAAATATATATCCTGAACTTGGGAAAATAAAAAAGAAAAAAGAAAAAGAAAACTTAATTAACCGTTAAGCCAACTTCTTAATTTTTTTTCTTTCAATTATAACAAGTATTTCAACAAAAGGCGGTTATTATAATTTGTGATTAATGACAAGCCCACTATTTGAGGAGGGATGAGAAGTACTTGATCAATGGAGCTTTTTAATGAGTTGCACTCCAAGTTTTTCTTCGGCAAGCAAAATTCCTTTAACAATTCAGTCGAGCTCGATTCAAGAAACATCCATGCATAGCTATTTTTTTCTCATGCAGGAAAAAAAAACAATGTGGGAGTTAAATTAATATAACTCAATCTATTTAACGGGTTAAAAAACAACCTAAATAACTATTAAAAATATAATTTAATTAAAAAAATCAAGACGATATATTTTTTTTTAATTTTAGAAAAACATCATATTGAATTGACTCGAGTCATGAGACCATGATAACCCCATATAAAACAAATTAAAGTTCAATTCTCAATAAACTTATTGTTAAATGATGAAACTTTTTAAAAAATCAATTTAAAAAAATATGATAAAAAGTACATAAATTTACTTAGTTAACTCACAAAACTCGTGACATGGGTTGTGAAGTGATAACTTTATAGAAAAAAAACCAAAATATATGATAAAGTTGAATTCATAAATAACTAAATGTTGAAGATATATTGAATGATGAAACTGAAAAAAATATTAATTAAAAAAATAATAAAAAAACTCTATTCAACTAGATTATCCTGTTAAATTTATGACATGGGTCACAAGACTGAAATAACTATAAAAAATTCAAATCATAATAAATTATGAAGCTCAATTTTTAATAAAATTAAGTGTTGAAAGATAAAATTATAAAAAATATATATAAATTTATAAAATATATATTAACATAACGAAACAGATGGAATAAAATTGGAACATCTCATTTATAATTTAGCTGAAAAATTTAAAATTGATCGAGATTTAGAAGATGGTGAAAATTGTTATATATAGGTTGTTTTGATTTTTAAAATAGCACAAAAAATATCGGTCATTACAATGTCAGTGATGTGCATCATCATAGTTTGGATGCTTTACAGACATTGCATTCCTCATCGAGGAATGTAATTGAACAATGTCTGGTTATGGTTCCACCGTAAAAACTAAGATCTCGTTTGACAACAGTTGCACTATTCTAAACCATCAAATCATTGAAGGACTGTCTCTTCTAGTAAACAGACATCATTTGAAGTCTTAATCCTCTCCTCATCTTATCTCCATGAAATAATTTATACGATGATAACGATAACCCACCAAGTAATTAATGTGAACCATTAAATGAGATCCGACATGAAGCTAAGGTCTAACCTCTGAGGGATTATAAAAATCCCAATTCCAGAGAGATTTAAACGGAAAACACAAGAGGTGTGAAACCCTAGGACCAATTCCTTTTCTCTTGCATTTAATGCTTACCACATGATTCCAAGCTTCGAATCTTCTGTTCCGAGCAGAATAGCTCTCCTTCCCTAATTATTATTATTATTATTATTATTATTATTATAAAGAAGATACTCAAACACGAGATATATTAGAAAGAGGGATTTTACTATCAATTAAACTATATATATGCGCCCTCTCCTTCTCTAGTTGTCCTGGCGTATCTATATTTTCTTTTTTTCTCGTGTATGTGTCATTTAATGAAGTGCATGTGTGTTATTTTAGACCCGCATCTCAGCCAATATATTACTATGGGGCCACCTGTTGAAATTTCTTTTATTGGCACTACATCACAAAGCGCGTATTTTCAAGTTCACACCTCCAAGTTTCAAACCCCTAAGCTCTAGAACGAAGAAAAGGAATCATAGTTTGACGGTGAGAACCTTTGTATTCTTTGTTTTACTACGGTTTTTTTTAAACACAAGAATAAAATAGAGGAAAAACAGACATCTTTCGCCCTCTTGAAGAAAAATAAAACATGCGAGGTCCAACGCAAGCATTTAATGTGCTTGGTGATATGGAAGATTCGATTCTTGAAATTTGCATATAGTTTACTTTCAAATCTAAAGGGGTGAAGATTAGAGGGCATTATTTGACAAAAGCGAACATCGCAAGTGAGGGGCTCATGGCTACAGAGACTTGAAATTCAGTTGCTTGAACAGAGTCCATGTTGGATTTCCAAGGTGACCAATTCTATTCAAAATGCAAGGTCTGCATTATCAGTTCGGTGGAAATCAAGAAAAACATGAGGCCTGAAGCAAGAGGAAAGCACGTGAGCATGCACACGAACATGGGCCGTGTTAATTTGTTGCTGCAGAGCTACGTTTTGCCCTCATAATAAACTCCTTTATGGTTTAATACTTCAAAAATTGAAGAGGTCGTCTTCAATCTAGAGTTTGAAATATATATTTTAAGGTGACAAGTACTTCACATACCATGGCTCATGAATGAATCTCTTTGTTAGTGATATTGGCTGACCAGACTCGAGAGGCACCAGAAGAGAAGCCTTTCCTGACAGCATACACTACAAAATGGAATTGGAGAATGAATAAGTAGAAAGATAATTCATTTTTTTCCAGGGCATGCCAAAGAAAACTAGTTGATGACTGATGAAAGCTCATTTTCATTATTGCCTTGATTTTCTATTGCAAAATACAATAGTAATGTACTGACGGGCACATAAATGCTCTAGCCATGCTAATTGTTTTTATTGGTTTGCATATACGACCTTGATATGGCTATTCCAAGACAAACCAGCAGAGCATGTCATCCAGACCAATCTCTTCCCTTCTTGTCCCCTGATCAGACACTAGCATCAGCCTCTGCAGTTAAGTAAATACTCCCAAACACATCGTATCATATGAAAAGATCCAAAATGATCAGATAATTAGAGCATACACTGATGTTCTTTTGATTGAATGGAGTAGAAAAGCATCTCTGTCTTCAGAATCGTTACAATTTAAGGGGAAAGAGCTTGTAGTTAACAACGAGAAGTGACTTGATACAACTTTGCAGTCATACAAACAAATTCCGTGAGGACAGGTAAATTTGGCAACAAAGTTATAATTCAACATTCTGCTGCAAACTGTGGCGTTTACGCAATACATGTGCATGCCGCTTCTTGATTCCATTTCTAAACGGAGTGCTAGCAGCACTCTTTGTTTCTCTATGAAATGAAGAGCATATTTTGCTCTTCTCAGCTATTTCCCTTTTCAATTACTCAGCCGCTTGTGCCTGGACTGGAATGACCGAACAGAATTTGTAACCATCAAACGAAAAGGAATGTTTAAAAGAGCTTGACATGAATCTTATTTACCAACCCTTAATCACTTGGAGAAATGAGAACCACATAAATATCCACAAAATAGTTGCACTAAATCCAAAGTAGTTATTCCTGAGGTCCAACATTAACGAGTTCATTGCCGAAGATTTATAGATTAAAGCTAATGTCATATGAATAAAAGTGATGTCTAACCTCATGTAGAATCTGAGATGATAGCTGCATGAAAATAAAAGAACATATATTATATATCCCAAAATCTCTGTGTGAAACCTCGAGTGGTAATTGCTAATGTAAATCACTTAAAAATTTATAATCCATCCAAATGGGCCACGGTCGTGAATTCTGTTAAATTGAGAAAAGAGGCGCAAAATTAGCAGAGCATACTACACCGTGAATGGCCAAACTGCTCTATTTAAATTTGATCACCAGTCTCCTTGCTTTTTGGAATTAAAAAACACAAAGAAATGCTGCATGCCCTGCTTATTATCTATCTTGAATCTATCTCGAAGCTTATGTTCAGTACCCTGAGTTCGCCATGACATGAAACTCCACAAAAGCCCGTAAACAAGGATACAATTATATTTAAATTATCCACTGCCAGGAAAAGAAACGTAAGGAGTTGTTCTGGACACTCCTATAAAAAGCTATGAAATCCATTCACAAACATCTTGGAATAACTCCTGAGTCATGCTAAAACTCTGGCGTGGTACATAATATCAAAAAATTTCACCAATATGTGCATCGAAAACTGGCACAACATAATGGCAGTCTCTTTCACGTGAATTAGCTTTTGAAGTGAGAACTTGTAATCTCATCACCAGTGCCAGCATAAATTTTACCATTCCATTGCATCCACGATCTCTAAAAGCTTAATTTCATTTCGCTGCAGTTTATGAATTTCGAACACCAAATTTCGACAAGCCCATAGGCTTTCTTCCTTACAGCGACGATTAAAGTATCCTGCAGTACACTTCAAACTGTGCTCTCTTGTTTGCACTTCTATCTTTATCAACAGAACGTGGCATGTAGAATATATAATATTCGCTTCCAAAATCAACATAAAACTAAGAGATCAAAGCTGTGCGCGCGCGCGTGTGTGTGTTACACAACACAAGCTATCATTGAAGTACGCATTTCATAAGCCTGATTGATTATCATAGCTGATCAGATGCTATGCATCCATGTAAAAAGATTAAAAACAAGAGAATAGAAACATACCAGAACCTGAAGCTGCAGACTTTCACGTCACGGTCCTTGAACCTCTTTATCTCTTCAATAATCTGAGCATTTTCGAAGAACTCACCTGTTTTCGCATCTGCAATGTCATTCTTTTCAAAACATGCTAGGGACTTTTCACACGACTATACAAGCGAAAAACAATCAAAGTGAAGGCTCGGGTTAATACGAAAGTTAATCTAGACAATATTATTATATCAGAAAATAGATAAATTATTCACTCAGCAATAAGGAAACTTAACCTGTATAGCAATAGAATAGAAGCCGTTATCAAGTCAATGGCGATCAAAATTTAGCCATTCCAGATACGAAACTTGTAGCGATTATTCACCGGTAGACTTAACATCACGCAAAAGCAATGCCTCTTATTTCAGCGACAAACAACTCTGCACACATAATTCATGTAGAGATTGCTAGTAATTTTAATTAATGGACGGATAAAATTTGACTAGGAGTTTGTCGCCGCCTCAATATCGCCTGTGAGAGCGAAAGCGCCAACACGTAATTGGAGAGTGAAAAGCTTCTGTTTGACAATTTTATCTTGATTTGGTGGATGATAGAGAAAGATTCGGATCTCATGGACTGTTTCAAATCCGATCGTGTTTCGATCAGCGATTTCAAGTCTTTAAAGACCAGAACTGATTCGAGAATTCGCAGCGTTTCGTCTTTGAATCTGCAAAAGAAAGAAGAGATTGAGTGAGCTTTTTTGAATTGAGAGATGACGATTGAAGGGTTGTGAGGGTGAAAATTGGAAACTTCAGTTTGTGATTTGACAGCGGAAGAGGGAAATGGTGAGGACTGAGGAGTTTGTGTGAGTCCTGGCATTTGCCAAGGGCGGGAGGTTGTGACTCTGGGCTTGGGTTTTTGTTTAGATATTATTTGTAGGTTTGGATATGTCCAAATGTGAATTTCTGCAACATTTTTTTCTTATGTTTTTTTTTAATGGTGTTAACAATAACTGAAAAATAATTTTTTATAATTCTAATTAATTTTAAATGAAAAAAAATGAATTAGACTTATTAGATTTGGAAATGAGTTAATGAACAAATTTACCGATGATTTCTTAAATTAGCTAAAATGTGTTTGTTAAAGTGATGAAAGTTATTTTTATAAAAGTATTTTTTTATTTTATTTTTATATTAATATTTCAAAATTATTAAAAGATTCTAAAAATATATTAATTTTATATTTTTTTAAATAAAAAATAATTTAAAAAAACACTTTAAAAAAATATATTCATAAAACAATCACATCCAATAGTTTTTTTAAATTTAAACCGATCAACAAAGTTTAAAAATAATATATTGATTTGTTTTTACCTTTAAAAAATTTTGTGCAAAAAAACCTCAATGGAAAAACGGGCGGATAAACTCATCTGTACTAAAAAAACACAATAATTCTCTAAAATCTATTATTAGACGGGTTTAAGCGAAGCTCCCCCGCCCCGACTTGGCTGGAAATTTTCCTACTGGTGGCAACCAACAGCCCCTTGGCGCTCAGCCCTTACACCGTTCAAGTCGCTCCACAACTCCATCTCACACTCCCAACAAAAAACAAAAAAAAAAAACTCCCATCGCATAGAATCAAAGAGAAAAAATGGCAGGACGCAACCATCTCCAACTCCGCGAAATCCCTTTATCCCGAGTCGCCCCCCTTCCTCGCTCAACCACCGACCCACGCCTCCTCCACACCCGACCTCACCACCACCTCCTCGAAGACCGAATATCAACCCAACACCGTGATATCCAATCCCTTCTTTTAGACAACCAACGACACGCTGCCACACACGTTGCATTAAAACAAGAAGTGTCTAGGAGATTCAAAGAGGAAGGTAAGGCAAAAAAAGGGGGGGGGGGGGCGGTTATATTTGAGGGATTAATTTGATTGATGGATTAGAATTTTTTTAAAAATAAATAAAAATGTGATGTTAATTGTCGTGTGATTAGGTCTGCTATTGAATATGAGAAGAAAACACGGGCATTTAATCTTGAGCAAGAAAAGGTGTTGGAGAAAAATAGGATTCTTTTGGTTCGAGAAATTGAGAAACTTCGCACTGAGTTGGCCAATGCAGAGAAAAGAGCAAGGGCGGCAGCCGCGGCAGGGAACCCAAGTAACTTACTATAAATGTAACATGTTCTTAAAGTTTTTTTAAATAATAGAGCTTGACATTATGAATTGTGTGTGTTCAGGTCCTGGATACGGTAGAAACTATGGCAGCGCTGAAGTGAGATATGGAGGAAGTTCATATCCTGATCCTAATGGCCTGCAGCAGGTGTATGCTCACTATTCTTTTGCCTTTTTAATTTTTTGAGCTTTGGTGTGCCATTTCTGACACATGCATTTGAAAATAGGATCAATAAAAATATATTAGTTTGAAATATATCGATGCATGTCAGTTGGTGCCTGCATACGTTTGCTGAATCCTTATTGTTACGAAACACAATGAAAACTCGTGAATGATAACATAGAGTTGCATAGGTTATCAAGTTACAAAATTCGCCATAAAAATTTTGAATTCTTCATCGCTTCCTATTAACACAATGAAGAGCACCAAGGTTTGAACTTGGGATCTCTATGTCCCCACTCCCAAGTTCAAACCTTGGTGCTCTTCAGAAATATGACTAATAACTTATAGTTGAAAACCAATTTCAAATGGTGTCAATTGTGCACGATGTAGTCATGGAAATGCATTGCCGCTCAGTACCATCTACTTAACCTAAGCAAATGCCAAGTGATCTATGTAGAGACTATAATGTAGATACATCTGAACTGTATTTGTTTAATGCAAATATGTTAAAGTTTTACTTATGAGCTTCATCTTTCAAGACATTTTGATTTGATATGAATCAAAACTAATACTGTATGTATTGCACTTGAGCTCATTACTGGTGAACCTCAAAATTTGAGAGAGATACTCCTCCATGCATAAAAACATACAAGTCAATTTCATAATGAGCACTTCGC
>Ga0325403_1006206_pt1 | contig 11355 bp, 3 predicted proteins | sample PopdelMetagenome_19_FD_205665 | JGI IMG/M metagenome (GOLD analysis project Ga0325403, IMG submission 205665) | Populus deltoides microbial communities from Bellville, Georgia, United States - Xylem-PdKOR-R4 | ecosystem: Host-associated > Plants > Phyllosphere > Stem > Wood/Secondary xylem...
AACTATATTTTTAAATAAACTTAATGAGATTTTTAAAAGGTGATTTTAAGAGGAATATTTGGTTAAACAAATTTAGGCTTTTTTTAATTAGAAAGAAAGAACTTAAAATTTAATTTTTATTTTCGAGAAACATATTTTAGTTTGATTAATATGAGAATCTAAGAAGTAAAAGAGTGGTGGGGCAATTCAATTTAGCATTAAAAGACTGCAAGACTGCTTGTACTATGGTGGAACCAGGTTTAATGACTTTTTTTAAAGAAATTATTTAAAATTAATTTTTTATATATTTTAAAATTATTTTCAGTTGCTATATTAAAAATATTTTTTTTTAAAATAAAATATTATTTTAATATATTTTTTCATAATTATTTTTCTATACAAGGTCGATAACCGCAACATGTTTTTCTATCAACAAGTGGTGGCAAAAGATTTCTGAAATTAAGAAATAAAAAAGATTATAAGTAGCTTAAAAGGAGAAGCTCAAGAACTCAATGTAAAGTCGTTAAATTGGAGGAGTACAGGATGCTGCGTTTTGGTTATGAGTATATTTTCACTCAATGTTTATCTCTATTATTTTTATGGAAAATGCAATGTTAATATACTATTATTAAGATGAATAAAATTATATTTTTTTCAGTGAAAATACGTGCAAACTAGTTGGAACACTCATATTAATAATAATAATAAAAAAAATCAGGTTTCTTGTGCCCTCTCCTTGAAATACCACAGGTGCAGATGGAAAGAATCTCATGCTTGATGCCTGTATTTGGAAACTGGGAATTCACGACCTTAACTTTGCATTTCACTAATTGCATGGATCTCGGGTTAGACCGGCTCTCACGTGGAGGGGTGATGCACCAGGCTAGCTTGCTCTGCAGACATGGCAGCTCTCCCGTGATGGAAGAAGCTCTTGCTGACGTGCTTTTAAACAGCTCTCCGGATACAAGAAGAAAGAATCTCAAAAGTTCATCTAGTAGTTCTCATTTTCCAATTAAACACCCTCGATTTCTTGCTTGTCAAACTTTCCAGAACTTCATAATCAGTGGTTCTCTAAGATGCAAACTCACAGAATCCATCTAATTCAATCTCCACTTTTCCATTTTATAGACCTGAATATTGCGCCAGACAGTCGAGCATTCTGAGTGAATCTGTCAGAAAATGGCTGACCTGAGAAAAACCACAAATCTGAAGACTCCAAAGATCGACTGAAACCAACAAATCAAGCATGAGAAGGGAACCACCTGTAGAAAGTGTTTGCCACCAAATCAGGTGATTAAGATTGTGAAGCCCAACAGGTCATTTATGAAATCCTTGAAGAGATGATTGACATGAAATTTGATCAAGCAAACCTAAAAATCAGAATACTGAAACTGTAAAGGTTCGGGACTAAAACCAAATTTTCATATTAGTACTTGCATATGTGCGTGACCAAACAAGCTTCAATAAACCTTGTTGCAGAAACTAAATAGCAAGATTGATAAACTATCGTCTATGATAAACGATGTCTATCACACATTAACCACAATTCAATTTTAACCATGTTTGTCATTGTCATTGTCACCAGAGTATAACTTATAGCAGACAAGTAATTCCCCAACCCTGATCTCCTCCCCCTTCGCCTGGCATTACATGTACCTTTCCAAATTTTCTAAGTTTATTCATATAATGCTTGAAGTCACAAACTGAATGACAAACCCGCATCTTCAAGGGGCAGCAGGTTCAGCAGAACCCCTGAATACCATTGCTTTACATAAAGTCGTCTTCCAGCTCCTGCAAGGACTTGTTTTCAGATGCTATTTGTTTATTGGATGTCATCTTTTCAGCCACCATTAAACCCTTGTAGCTCCTTATCTCTGTCTGTCTCTCCTTTTCAAGCCTTTCCATTTCCTCACGTCGTTTCTGCAAAGACAAATTTGAGATTTTTATGCACTTTATAATTAAATAAAAAAAAGGGAGGAAAGATTGGCTCCAACCAAAGTATCATATCTCCTCAAATGGTAGAAGAGCTGGAGTCATACTTTCAAATTTTGCTACTGCATTGATATTGAAGAATTAATATCATGGAAGAATTAATACTTTAACTACATTCAAAAAGAAGAAAAAGAAGAAGCAGTAAACAGAGAATGAGTCATCCTAAACTTTGAAAGCACAGAAAGAGGCACCCAATAAATAAGGCCCTCTTCTCCCGTTGAATATCAGACAGAGAGACTCCTCCATAACCTGGGGAAGCATCGCAGTGAAAGGAGACTAGAAAAAAAATCCTATCCCACAACAGTGGGTGGATAGAACTGTTTTCGAGGATTCAAGCATTCCTTTCTTTCTATGCGCACAAAATAATCAAAAGAAGATCACACTCCCAGAACAGATAGAAATTATTGAACATAAAGAACTGAAACCAAACCTTGTGAAACAAGAGGGAAAATGCTAAACTGGAGAATCACTGACCTATGGAATGTCTAAGAATATTTGAAGCAATGAGTAGATCAGATGCACAGCACAACTTGAAACTGAGGACTAGGAATTGAACGGGCACAACACAACCATCCAAGAACATGAATGTGCAACACAATGCAACTCAATAGCCAAAATTGTTGAAAATGGGAATTGTGAGTTCATCTCTTAATATTGAGAGATCAAAGCTATCAAACCAAGTAGATGCATTATACCAATATGCAACTGGAATACCTTATCTTAATATCAAGAGATCAACTCAATGACTAGATTTTTTAGACACCAGCAACACAGAAACATAATAAAAAAAATAATAGACCATGCTGTTACCGTCTAATATTTCATCCAATCACAGTATGACCGTGTCCTTTTTACAACAATAAGAAAGTCAATAAATAGCTAAAAGAGCAACCAGTAGACTTTTTGCCACACATTTAAATGCTAGAAGGAGATATAAATCCTAGGGGCATTTAAAATGGTTATATAGCCAAACAATCTGCAATTTAAAACTTACAGCGTTCAAACATTAATTCCCAAAAAACAAAACAGGTTGCAACCAATACTAGTGACTATGAAAATGGTGATAAAGCTATAATTTTCTGAATTTGAAGCTTCCAGCGTTCCCAACATTAATGCCCAAAAAACATAACAGGTTGCAAGTAATGCTGGGAGAAGATTCTATTTGTTTGCACAATGTTTGAGATCAATGGAAGCATAAATGATACTTCTTGGATGTTTTAGATAAACTACCTTCTTGGATGTTTTAGATAAACTACACTGGAGGTTTATAATTTCAATCACATTGTCACTGAAAGCAAAGCATCAAAAGATCTGATAACCGTTCTTGCGGTGCGTGCAGAAAGCAAAAAGAATGTGTTCTTCCCAAAGGAAATTCGATGGAAGAGTACCTAACATGGTTTAACAATTGACCAACTACGCCCAAACTCACATTGCAAAACCCAGAATTCAAATGCAATCCTTGGCTACATAACTTTAAATGATAAACCACTGCCACTAAAAGAAAGCCACTTGAGGACCCAAGAAGACTCTGAACCTTACGGAGACTAAGGAGCAACAAGGTCAGCTGAACTCCCCATCAAATTCATTTCCAATAAGAGGAAGAAAAGGGCGAGATGAGGGAGGAGGAGGCCAAGGAGAAGGAAAGGAATCCTATTTTCAAAGTTAGAGTGAAAAGAACTATAAGAGGTTCCAAATAGATCTATTTTTATCAGTTATAATTCATATCTGTCCAGCTGAAACAAATTTGGTGCCATCATATGCTCTTCATGATAAGTGCACAAGGATATCATGTTCCATGTTACAGCTCTACATCACTTGACCTAAGACTTAGAATTGGACACATGAGAATGGATAAAACTCACTTTATCTCTCAGAAGAAGCTTTCTCTCTGCTCTTTCTGCTGCATTGACTGCTTCTCTCTCAGCTGCAATGATACATGGTAATAAGTAACTGTTAGAATCATCAGGCCGATGAAAAGAATTTATAGAACTAAACTAAGCAAAAAACTGACAACATTACATCTAGAAAAGCTAAACCACTCCCTATGTTTGGTTTTGTGCACAGATAAGAAGAGAAGAGAATTATGAAGTTCCCTGCCTTCTTTTTATGGCCCGCAGGTTTTGTAATAAACTAAAATGATAGGCTGAGATCAAAGATTTACCTTTCAAATCAGGTTTTCTTTCTACCTTTGTTTTGTTCAATCTATTAACTACCTCATTTAGCCGCTTCTCCACTCTCACAGTTCGAACCTAGATAAAGAGTCAAAACCAGAGAAACATGATTAATTTATGTAATTGCTCATTATTGTTCCAGTAAGTTGTAAACACAAACTACCAAACAAAGGATGTCACCATCTTTGAATTGTGGAAGCCAACTTGACCAACATCCATGGAAGCAGTTTTCTTCAAATTGGCCCAAGGAGTGTAAACAACATCAATGTTGTTCACCTTGTTGCCTGCAGTGTGAAAGAGAAACAGTTTCAAACAACTAACTCATTGTAACTATGCATCCATGTTCAAAACAAAAAAGAATACTTTAATCAAGGGAATGGTTGTAACTTTATATTACGAAACAAGCATTGAGCTTGCTATTAAAACCATGAAGTATAAATCCATAGCGACAAGGGAGAAACTGAATTATGTAAAATGAAAGGAAGATTCAGAAACTTTTCCTTGAATCGAATTTGCTTTAACAAGCTGCACACAATCCTCAAGTACACCTTCACTTATATCATCAATGGTCTGACCTTTATGCAGCCTTACATACACATGGGCAGAAGACATTTTGTCCACGTGAAACCTACAAAAAAAAAAAAAAACCATCAAGAAAAACCCTGATGATTTCTGAAAACGTCAGACCCCTCATTGCAAACAAAACCCAATCCAGATAACGAATTACAAACTCCCCTTTCCTTCTTTACCCTTTTCAATAACATGGGCTCTTCAAAGTTCAAATTCTGAGCATTGATTTTTGATTTGATAGAGAAACCATCACTCTACCTTGTTGAATTACTCCCTCCCAATTATAAATTATAACACTTTTCACTGTCTGCTTTGATTATTATAAGATCAATGGGAAAATATCACATATAGAGAGAATCTTGACCTTATAAAACAACAAAACTAATTAAATTACAATTAATATCTGACTAAATTAATCGATAAATCAAAGACCCAGATGGCAAAGATTGAAACTTTGAATTGGATTAGCCAGAAATTGATAAGAAAAAAAAAGTACCAGATGTCTTCAGGGAAACCATATTTGATAAGCTCCTCGTTCTCGTACTTGTCAAGACCCATAAAAATAGTGTAATCTCCTGCCTCTGGTCTGGCTTTGAAGTAGAACACCATCTCTCTTTTTTATTTAAAACAACAAAAAACAATTCAGAATAATTTATGTGGTTTTGATTGTGTTTGTTTTGTGGGTGGTTTTTCTAAGGCTTTGCTTTGTGTTTTTGTTTTGACGGAGGTTTGCTTTTGCTGTGGAAGGATTCGTTGCTAACTGGGCGTCTTTCTTCCAAACGCTGTTTGAAATTTTTATTCTGTCCAAAGACTCCGAACCACCATTCGTCATTCAGGATCAATATATTTTATTTATTTATTTATTTATTTTGTTAAAATTTAATTTTTTAATTTTAAAATAATTTTTAAAATATATTTATATTATTTTAATATGTGAATGTCAAAAATAAATTTTAAAAAATAAAAAAAATATTATTTTAATATATTTTTAAACAAAATTTATTTTAAAAAATAATTTATATTTACCTTTTAAAAACCCCCTGTTTGTTTGCTGGAAAGTAGTTTCTTTTTGGAAAGTGAATTCTAGAAAAGTATTTTTTGATATTTGATAGTGTAATGAAAAATAAATTGAAAAATATTTTCTAGTGTATGGTTATGTTATGGAAAATGAGCTGGAAAATAACTTATTAATATTTTATTTTTTTCAAGTTTATTAAAATAACGAGAAACAAATCTTACAAATTAAAAAGTTGAATGAGAATGAAATTGAAAAAAAATATAATTTCATAAATTATCTCAGATAAAATAAATAATAATCAAAATAATAGAGATCAAATAAAAAAAATTGAAAGATGAAGAAATTAAAATAATAATAATTAACATTTCATAAATTATTTCAAATAAAATAAGTAACAATCCAAAAAATGAGGACAAAATTTGATAGATAAAAAATTTCAATAAAAAAATATAAGGAAAAAACAAATAGTAATTATAAAAATAAGGACCAAAGTTAATATAAAAATTAAATTTTAAGAGATAAAATTAAAAAATAAATATTTAAAACAAAATTTATATAGCAATCAAAAGTTTGAGAATCAAATTTGATATAATCAGCAAATAATGATATTTTTAAATTTTTCACAACTTACGGAAAGTGTTTTCCGCCCAAATTTTCCAGAAAAACACTTTCCTAAAAACCAAGCCAAATTTTTCTTTGACTAAAAAGTGTTTTCCGTTGACCAATTTTCCTAATAGCAAACAAACACATGAAAGTTTAGAAAGTGGTTTCCCGGAAACCACTTTCCGAAAAACAAACACAGCCAAAAGAGAAAATATTTTTCTAGAAACCAAGTCAAATTTTTCTTTGACTGGAACGTGTTTTTCGTTGACTGAAAAGTATTTTCCGTTGACCACCTTTTCTAGTAGAAAACAAACATAAAAAAATTTAGAAAATAATTTCTCAAAAACTACTTTTTAGAAAACAAACATGGTTAAATTACCTGGTTTTTTTCTTAAACCGACCCACACATTAGAGGGAGAAAAACAAAGAAAAAGAAAACCATGTTCACAACGTTTTTGTAGGTGAAATAAAATGGGTTTATAGTTCAACAATATTTTAGCAGAGTGCGGACTGTATTTTTTAATATTTTATTTTTTAATTAACATTTTTTATTGATTTAACATGTTAATATTAAAAGTAAAAAAAATATAAAAAAATATTATTTTAATATATTTTCAAGTAAAAAATATTTTAAAAACATTTTCCACCACAATTTCAATCATAATTTATATATATAATAGAGAATATGGCGTTTTAACTTTTATATATTAAGAAAAAATAACTCTATTGTATCAAAATCAAAGTGTAAAATATTAATGTGATTAAGATAATGAAATTTAAATATGACACTTAAAAAAAAATCCTCTAATTATCACTCGTTTAAACACAAGGGAAAGAATGGAGATGGTTAATTTAAATTGAAGTTTAAATGTAGTTTCTTAATTGAGAAATAAGAATTTTACAAAACTCATAAAATAAAACTATGTGTGTGTCTACACACACGTGGATATAAAAAAGATTTTGAATATAAAAAAATATTGAGGCTATAGATAATTATTTGATATTTTTATTAAATTAACCTAACATGTTAATCTTGAAATTTTTTTATCTGACTTCTTATATAATTTAAATTTAAAATTAAACTATGTGAGAATTTCTCTAAAATAACCTGGTTGATTTGCTGGTCTAAAGACATTTCACCAAGCTGGTAAAAAAAATCCAGGGATGAAATAAAGAAAAAAGAATGAAATTGACATAAAAAATCTCTTGACCCAACTTCTTGTTTTTGAATTTAAAATTAAATTATATGAGAGTTGTCTTAATGTGACTTAGTCAACTTATCAAATCCGAAGACACCTTAAATGATTGGTAAAATAAAGTTTGGGGATGAAATTGAAAAATAAAAAATGAAATTGATATAAAATTTTTTTATCTTAACTCCTTGCTTAACTTGTGTTTAAAATTAAATTATATAAAAGTTATCCCGACATGATTTTTTACTGGTACAAAATTAACCTAAACAATTGTTATAAAAAAACTAAAGATAAAATTGAAATAAAAAGAGGGAGGGGAATGGAAAAAAATGAGAGGCTGAATTGGAAAAAAAAACAAAAAGAGAGAGAGAACATGGTCCATATAAACAGTAAAGCTCCTTAATAATTCCCAAGTGTTTTTTTTTTTTGGTGAAGAAATAATATATGTATATTCATAATTCCAGGGCATATGTCAAGAGTCAATACATTATAATAAGACTTGTAAATCACTAGTGAGATTGTTCGCGCTACACCACGAGCTTGAGCTTGAGCTTGACATCAACAAATGACTGCATGCTGAAGTGCATGTTGTAGGGCTGGAAAGAAGTGCAAGGCAAAATAGAAAGAGCATGACTGCATGCTGTTGGATACATCAAGAGAAACAATTTTATAAAGTTTCAAGCAAAAGCCTCATGCTTGAACATATGGAAATGCAGAGAGGTGCTCCAAGCTTTTGATGCAGAGGTGAGGACAGTCGATTCAACATGCATGCTGTCATGAAATCAGCTGCCCTGCATAATAGAAAAGGTAAATGTCAGGCCACTGGGAGCTCTTGCAAAGCCAATGTTGTATTTATAAGGCAACCTTCTTTGCAGCATCATACATACAAGGAATGTATGCAACTAATATGAAATAAATGACTGGTCTTCTGTTTGTTTTAGGGCCAGCAGCTGCCTGAAGTGCTTCAGGTTGAGTAGATTCGCTTGACGATCTGTATCCTTGTGAAGCACTGTAAGGGACGTTTCAAGTTATGTTAGAAATGGAAAACAAACTAATAACAATGTAATAAGTTATGAGGGACAATCAAAATGTATAAAGAAACAAAGCATTAATTAAAATGAGGCGCTGATATGGATTAGAAGAGAGACTGTCCTTTCTTGAACATCATCGGAATCGAGAGAGAAGTCTTCACTTCATTCCAGCAACCAAGCTATCATTGTGCTCCGGCTGCATTTTAGTGGAGACGCTTGATGAACCAGCACCTGTATCAAAGACAGCCTGCACATATGATGTCTGAGGTTGTTCTTGTTACATGCCGAGCTGTTCTTTGGGTACATCGTCGAAGAAATTCAAACAACAATCTTTTTTTTATATTATTAACGTGGGTATCCGGGTTAGCTTGCGCGTATCTCGACTAATCTCACGGCTCCTGAAGTTAACGATCATATAAGCCTTTAGTAGCCCTGAGGTTTGTGAAACTCAAACAAATAACCTCTCTAAAAAGCAAATTTAGAACTTTATCAGTTGAGATTCACCGTCAGGGTTATTCATGCCATAATGTTGCAGCGGTTTGTAGTTGACCTGAATGCTCCAAAGTGTGCAGCTGGAAAATATGTGTGTTTGTTTAGCTTGCTTGCCATAGGCGGTGCAATAATTGAGGGGCATATGGGTTCATCCAAAGGATCTCTTTGGTTGTTTTTCTATTTTCATTAATCTGGTCTTCATGGGACAATACAACATTAGACAGACGATGAAGGAAGCTGATGAACCTCAACAGGCAGCTGACCAAAGCTGATAAGAAAGAATTCATAAATAATTAAATCACCACAAGAAAAAAATGAAACAATGTTCAGAAGCCATATAGAACTGATCAAGGATGAAAAAACATGAAAAAATGGAACACAGCATCTCCTAGCCACGCCCAAGCCATATAGAACTGATCAAGAAATTGTATTTTCATTTATCTAAATGCATATAATGTATAGACTATTTAAAGGCAAATTAATGCATAAAAAATACTGTGAATTGTGCCTATGAGTTACAAAATAATAATTAAATTTATTTCACTTTTTTTCTCTATCCATCACAACAAACACTAAAACGTAATTCAAACCTTGTTTAAATTTTATAGAAAAGCCATGGGCCCAAAGAAGCCCAAACTTTCAAGCCTTTGAACTAAGCTACTTGGCCCGCCAGGGAGAGAGTAGAAATCCGAATTTATTAATTCTTGAAAAAAGAAAGAGTGAGATTTTCTTTTTCTTGTGCGAAAATTAAAGTCTTATAAACGAAAAGCATAGTAGTTTCTTTAACCAAACAGATCACAGACCCTTTCTTGCTCTCTCTGTTTCTCTCGATCGACACTAAAGTGTAAGTCTTTCTTACTGAAATTTAGTAACTCTTTCAAATTTGTAATGGGTTTTTGCTAATAACTCCTTCTCGTCGTTGTTTTTGTTGATTTTTTTCAAACGCAGTTTAAAGAATGGGGTCTAGTTCTGAAACCAGACAGAACAGCCTTTTGAGCTCTGAACCTGGCATTCAAAGAACCCAGTATGCCGCCCTTCTTATCTCTCTCTTTATCTCAGTGTTTATTTAGAAGTTTTATTGTAAATCTGGAGACTTTTTTAGGGTTTTAAATTTGTTGCTGTATATATGTAGGTATCCATATGTGACTGGGTCATCTGTTGTTGCTTTGAAATATAAAGATGGGATTTTAATGGCTGCTGATATGGGAGGTTAGTTTCTCTGATACCCATTATCTAGTTATTATCTATGTGAGTTTTTTTTTTTTAATGGTTTACTGTGGAGGTGCTTAGGGTTAATAACTTAAAGGGGGGAAGTGTGATTTTTGCGCTTATTTGTACCTAATAACCGGACCCTTTAGAAAGAATTGCTAGAAGTACTATAATAATTCTTCTTGTTGATATATTTTGTGGCATTGATAATTGATAGGTTCTTATGGGTCCACGCTGCGATACAAGAGTGTGGAGAGAATTAAGCCTGTTGGGAAGCATTCTCTTATTGGTGCTAGTGGAGAAATAAGTGATTTTCAGGAGATTATGCGTTATCTTGATGAGCAAGTGTAAGTTTTAGGGTTTGCTGCTGAGAGAAAAGTAGATTAATAGTTTTTGCTTGTGTTGCTGTTGTTTTTTGTATTATGTTATTTAAATTGTTGGTTTACATTGTCTAATTATCTGCAGCTTGAATGACAATATGTGGGATGATGGAAACTCTTTGGGGCCTAAAGAGATTCACAGCTATTTGACCCGAGTTATGTATAATAGGCGTAACAAGTTTGACCCGCTTTGGAATACACTTCTTCTTGGTGGTGTGAAAAAAGGACAAAAATTTCTTGGCATGGTGAGCATCAGTTACATAACCTGTTTTCTTTTCTGTTTTTAAACCTCAAAATAAGAGGAGTGAAAAGTTGTGTGCATTTTATGCATATGGGTCATTTGTGTTTATGAGTGTTGCAGGTCACTATGATAGGAGTAAACTTTGAGGAGAATCATGTAGCAACTGGATTTGGAAATCACATGGCACAGCCAATACTTCGTTCTGAGTGGCATGAGAACTTGACCTTTGAAGAAGGTGTTGCATTACTGGAGAAATGCATGCGAGTACTTCTGTATCGTGATAGGTCTGCTGTCAACAAGTTTCAGGTTCTGCTCCATTTTCCTTACAACTATACGAGTTTAATGTGTTATGGAATGAGATTCTAGAAAAGTAATAGAATTTCATGTTACTTTACTGGAATTGCTGCCGTTTGGGTGCCAACATGGTGAAAGAAAGGTTAATGCTTGATACAAAATGGTTAGCATTAAGGTGCTAC
>Ga0325403_1006208_pt1 | contig 11354 bp, 9 predicted proteins | sample PopdelMetagenome_19_FD_205665 | JGI IMG/M metagenome (GOLD analysis project Ga0325403, IMG submission 205665) | Populus deltoides microbial communities from Bellville, Georgia, United States - Xylem-PdKOR-R4 | ecosystem: Host-associated > Plants > Phyllosphere > Stem > Wood/Secondary xylem...
AAAATTGAAACTTCTTCAAAGGTAGGCAGTAGTTTGGAAAATTTAAAACTATTGGAATAGAAGTGGAATACTGTTAGATCTATAGGGGTAAAACGAAGTTTACCCTTTAAGTTTTTAACCAATTAGAAATTTGAACAGGTGTAAAATCCTCCTTCACAAACAACCGTTCCAACTACCCATCCTCTTCTGCCTTTTAACTACACCCTTCATGCTCTCACTTAGAAGTCCACTTAACATGTCCATCTCTCCTATTTTCCTCTCCCATCAAACCCTAACCCTCACCAATGTCACAACCCTCAAACCCTCTCAAACCTCCACTCTCCAACATCTCGCTTTCTTCCAGATTTACCCCCAAAACTCCCCTCAAACTACCCCTAACTACCTTCCCCTCCAAACCCCTAAAGGCCACCACTCCTGCCTTCAAGACCCTTTCCTCTAACTCCCAAACCCCACCAAAAAAACCCTCTAAAGCTATAACCATAATCTCTCTTCTACGAGCTATCCCTGACTGGGCTGATAGAGTAAAAGAGAGAGGAATGCAAAAAAAGAGATCTTTGTACAACCATGAAAAATGGGTTGAACATCGAAGTTCTTTTCGCCACGTAAGGCATTTACTTTCAAGTTTATCTTCGCGGGTGGTTTTGTCATTGGTCCCTCCAGTTATTGCCTTTACCTCGGTTGCTGTGGTTGTAGCAAGTTATAATTCTGCTGTGGAAATGCATTTCTTGCCAGGTTTTTTCCCTGTTTTAAGAACTTCTTCACTGCCTTATCAGTTGACAGCTCCTGCATTAGCACTGTTGTTGGTGTTTAGGACTGAAGCATCTTATTCGAGGTTTGAAGATGGGAAGACGGCCTGGACTAAGGTGATTTCTGGGACTAATGATTTTGCTAGGCAGGTTATTTCTGGGGTTGATGGTTCCAGTAATTCTGCCCTTAAAAGTGAGCTCTTGCGGTATATTATGGCATTCCCCATAGCACTTAAGGTCAGTTTCTTACTCTTGGTCCCCCGCCCGTCTTAATGGATGAATGAAAAGTTGAAGCAATCTAATCTTGAGGAGGTCCATGATTATGATTTAATGTTTAGGGTCATTCACTTTAGTTACATTATACATGTTAGAATTTCAAATAACCGCTAAAGGGAAGCTTTCTCATGATGTTCACAATATTTTATTTTAATAAAGTTGGTGAAATGGTGTAATTTGTTTCTGAAATTCAAAACAGTTCGATCATGACATATTGTTATTTGCAGTGCCATGTTACTTACGGTTCAAATATTGGCCAAGACCTCCAAAATCTGCTCGAAGCAGGTGATCTAGCAATAGTTCTCAAATCTCGGCATCGGCCTCGCTGCATTATTGAGTTCATTTCTCAATGCCTTCAATTGCTGAACTTAGATGAATCAATGAGAAATTTACTGGTACTTGTCCTCTTTGATAAATTGATTAGTTGATTTTTATTTTTTACTTTTTAATCTGTCTGGAGGAATTTCCACAAGTTGTCCTAGAGCTATCTCTGTTATATTTGAAGTTTTCTTTTCTTTATTGCCACATGATATAATACAGTTGGTTAAATTTGAAATGGGAAAATTGCTGAAAATTAATCAGGTTTAAACTGGTTTCTTTATTTTCCAAAATTTGTATCCCCGAAGCTTTTACTCAATTTCCCATCATAATTACCAATACCATTCTTCAATCAGTTGTATCTTCATAATGGTGCAGGAGTCCAAAATTTCTTGTTTCCATGAAGGAATTGGTGTATGTGAACAACTCATGGGCATCCCCATTCCACTCTCATACACTCGCCTAACATCAAGATTTCTGGTCCTCTGGCATTTGACTCTTCCTATTATACTTTGGGATGATTGCCACTGGATTGTAGTCCCTTCCACTTTTATCAGTGCTGCTTCCTTGTTCTGCATAGAAGAAGTATGCTTCTCTTTCTTTATTATGAATTTTATATGTGATTCTTGCTGTATTATGCATCTAACTAGTAGGCACTAAACAATGGACTAGTTGCCACCCACAAAGCCTTTTCCCTTCAAGTTTGAAAGGAATACCGCTTGACTTAAAACTTAAAATGTTTTCACACACTAGTTACCTTCCACGGCTCTTGCATTTTGATGATTTATGAGTCAATTATTCGAACACACGATATTTCTATATCAAATTTTCTTCCGCTTTCAATGGGAAGCGAAAACATTCCTTTCTTAACATGCAAAATGATGGTGGTTTTTGGTATAAAGGAGTGGAGTTACCACAATGAAGATGAGGGATCATGTCAATATTATTACATATGAACAACAAACAACAATGAAGTGGTGTCCAACATATGGTTCAAAAGTTTGTATGTGCCAAAATAGACTCTCTGAGTCCTAAGCTTTTTTGACTGTTTTAGATGAACAAAGGGGGAGTGAAGTTCTCGCACCTGCTTTCCACTTTTTTGATTAGCAATTAGGTGCATGTCTTTGTGATTGTGTGCGTTGCACATGTTTCATATTCGATTATGTGTGCTCAATAGTTCCTAACACATTGTTGGAGAGATGTCAAATAACCTGCTTTTTCCAACTTGTGCAAATTTCAACAGCTTTAGATCATTTTCTGTTTATTCCTTATTTTATAAGTTTGTAACGTAGAGTCATTATTTACACAGGTTGGTGTTCTTATTGAGGAGCCATTTCCAATGTTAGCCCTTGATGAGCTATGCAATGTAGTTCAGAGCAACATTTGGGAAGCAATTGCAACTGAAAAAGAGATTCAAGCTCGCCTTGTTGCAAAAAGAAAGAGCCATTCCTGTGAGCACTCAACAAACGGTTGGCCAACTCCTAAGCAGATGGAATAGAGTAAAGAATATTCGCAAATGTGATCAAGGAACAAGACAGTGAACTTCCAAGATCTTACAGAGCTTGCCGCTTACCCTTGTTATGTAAATCTCGTATCATAATTGAGCTCCAGCAGTAAAATATACACGTAGGATGCATTTCCCCCCACAAGGAATCTCATAGCAAGTATATGTTTCGGTATATAGATCAATGTTGCAGTAAATACGCCTGTTGTATATTCAATAACCGTTTGTAGTTTCTTCCAGATGATTTGGCTTGAAAGAAACTAACTGGAATTACCAATAGCACTTGCATAAATGGCAGTTGTGACCCAGAAAGCATCAAATAGAGGCACCTAGTTGTTGACCGCCCACAGATGGTTCCTGGGAATCTGTTTTCTAGAGAACTGAGATGTAAACGTGGAAATAAGTGGTATCGTTTGAGAACGTACAGGGTTCAGTATCCTGTTTTCGCTGTTCATGCTTGCTCTATCGTCTTTTCATCTTTTACCCCTCGATTACCTCTCGATGCTATATTCAACAGGTTCCCTTGGCGAAGAGATCTTTCAAGTACCTTTTCAGTTTCAGATAAATGATTAAATAACGTTTGAATTTGATTGTGGCGATAAAATTTCTTCTGGAAATGTCCTTTATTGTCAATTTGAAATGCAGCTTCAAGGATAACAGTAGTCTTCGCTCGCACAAAGATGTGGAAGATCAAACTGTCAGTTCAGGGGCATGCCATTTGTTTGTGATAGAATGAAAAATGGAGGTGCAATGAGATTCGATTACTTTCCCAGGCCAAAAATTGGCGAGGTTGCGTTGTTGGGATAGATCAATCGCCAAAATTTATGCGGTTGCCCTCTTGGGATAGATCAGTAGCCAAAGCGCTGCTCAAAACAAATAGTGCCTCCATATAAGTTCCCAAATCTTACAGCACTATAGATAACCCTCCAGTACAATGCTCTGACCTGAGATCTTGGGCTGTAAGTTATTGACTTTCAGTCTTCGCCCAAAGCTTTTCAATGCCGTAAGAGAATTCTCACCACTGCTTTCATCCCACAAAGGCAATACTTCCACTATATTTTTTTGTAATAAATTCTGCTCAGTACCGTCATTCAGGAGCGCTTCAAGCTCAACAAAACTTCCTCTCAAATCCACCAAAACGCTGCACAGTCCCTGGCTTTTACAATATTCCAAAATCCTATTCAAATTTATCTGATCCAAAACCACAGTTTCAATTCCCTTTTTAGCAGTTTCTGGTTCTTCAGTTGCCTCTTTGTCTGTAAATATTATAACTCTAGAAGCTGCATTTTCGGTGAGTATGAATTTGGATTGGAGAACTAGGGCCTCCTGCCATTAGAATCCAAAGGGGTTGATTGGCACCATGTTCTTGTGATGTAGGAAATGGGGAATTGGCAGTTAACGAGGCAGAAAGTATAACTGCATCATATTCTTGTAACAATTGAGAGTGGTATCCACCGGACTCAGTGACTCCTTCCCCAAGTTGATTTAAGGGATGACCATTGACCGAGAGGGGGTATCTGCGGGTTAAAGGGAGGCCTTATTAGTCAGATCACTTTGACAATGGCATTGCCCAAAACTAAGTTACTAAGAAACTGGATCATTGGGGAAGGAAAAAAAAGGCTAAATATGAACTATCCAAGCAAACCAATTCAAAAGGCTCAATAAACATGTCCAATGATTGATTTGCTTTCTGCTTTGAAATTATAGACTGGAGTAAGTATTACCTAAGCGTAACAAAGGGCTTCCCTGTCAGCATTTTATGGATGAAGGCCTCAATGAGCCTCTTGCACAATTCTTCGTGTACACCAACAACTACATCAATTCCCGCATCTCTCAATCTTTGCACACCTCTTGAAGCCACAATTGGGTTTGGATCAATCATCCCAATAACAACCTCCTTCAATTTGGCTTTTACCATGGCTTCACTGCGTGGTGGAGTTCTCCCATAGTGATTACATGGTTCCAAGCTCACATAAGCTGTTGCATTCTCAGCCACATCCCCGGCATCTCTGTGGGCAAAGACCTGAAATCAAATTATTTGCAAGTAGTTTGTTAAACAAACACGCCAAGTTGAACAGCACAGCACGAGAATAAGATAAAAGCATACTAGTTGCTTGAGCTAACAACCCAAAAATAGAATGCACTTTAAGACATCTTGTAGCGAAATTTCAGAAGTGTTTAAATATCCACTTAACAAACAAAAGAGGTGCTTCGTAAGGAACATTTGGCATCATTTCAAGATTGGAAAAAAAGAGGGTCAAATTTTGAGGCACAAGTTCATCATTTCTTCCCAGAAGCAATACACAACTCCAGAGATTTAAAAACAGAATTGAAGCTAGAGTACCAAACTTTAAACTCCACCCAAGGCAAAAATTAACAATACAATAAACTCAACTAATCCTAATTCACCAATTTGGCTCGAAAGGCTAACCAATTCCTTCAATTTTCTTAAACAAATCCAATCTTTTTCTTTAAGTTACAAGATAAAGCATTAACAAGACTCAAACTTCAATATGAAAAGTTAAATTTCCCTTGCAATGGGAAATCCTTGTAAAGAGGAAAAGAGGAAAAAAGAAAAGTGGGTTTCGTTACCTCAGCATGAGGCTGGCCAGCTTTAACAATAACACAACCCGCCATAGGATTAGGACTAGTACATCCAATTGCCTTCCTTGCTAACTCCACGCACCTCCTCATATAAAACCCATCATCTTTATCACCACTGTCACCTTCTTTCGCTCCACAACTGATCATAACCACGCCTCCATGTTTTCCAGAACCAATTTGTGATTTGGACATCCTTTTGACTGAACTGAAAAAACCCAGATTTTGGATTGACTCTGAAAGCAAGATTCGAGGAGGGGTACTGTAGTGGTGGCAAAGAAGGGAGAATATGAGGAGAACGTGAGAAATTGAGTGGTGTGAGAATATTGAATGGGAGTGTCTGTTTCTGAGCCTGCATTTTTGGACAGAAATCTAGGACTCGGAGAATGCATGCATGGAAGCAGGTTTTTGTTTTCATGGGTGAGCCCTGCTACTCTCTGAAAAAACGACATGGTGGACAGCGTAGTAAGTGACTGTTTTGTACTTTTCAGAATATTTTTTAAAAACAATTATATTAAAATAATATATATATATATATAACATTATCTTGATCTTAAACTAAAAAATTTAAAACTTCTAAAAATACAGTACTACCATTATACCAAACACCCCCGTTTAGTGAGGGGCCGGTGAGAAAAATAGATGTCGGAGACCAGGTTCGAACCTAGGGAGACTCGGGCTCTAGATAAGGAAAAAGATGTCTGAGCCCGGGTTCGAACCGGGGACCTCTAGTGTGTGAGACTAGCGTGATAACCAACTACACCACCCAGACAATTTGATGAATGATTTGTGAGAAGTTTAAAGTTATATAACAATAAGTATATCCGGGGACCTCTATGTTGCACGGCCTCGGCCAACCAGCTGTCCATAGACAATAATTTTCAGACACACCCCGGCATCTGATCAAGGATCTGAGGCACCGATTCAACTGCCTGATTGATGGTAGAATTAACATGTCGTAAATAAATAATATACATTAATAACTAATAATTGATGGATTTTTAAGATTGATTAAATTTTGGAGAAATAATATTTTTTTTTTAAATCATTCCATTAATTTTAACCCATTTGAGCATAGTTTTTTCCGTAGAGATTAATCAGATCCATATGTGATATGCTTAGAAATCCTAGGTTGTTTCCACAACTTGTATTGGATCATATTTAAAATTATAATATAAAGAATGTTATGAAGCAATTAGAATCAACTAATAAATCAAATAAGATCATAGAGAAAACTAAAAAGAAAAACAAATATTTTATTATTATAATTTGATTTGATTTATTATCATATTTTATTCACTATATTGTAACAGTTCCACGCAAATCAAATAATACAATTCTTTTTTATTTTAATTTTTTACTTATCAAATTTGATGATTCTATTCATTTTATGTTTTAAAAAAAATTAAAAAAATTTAATTTTTTTATTTCTAGCCCCGTTTCCTTCTCTGCATGCATGTATACCTAAATGCGGGGAGGATTGTTGTATGGGTGAAAATATTTATGTATTGGGCTTCTGCATTCTGCTCTTTTGTCTCCCTTTTGGGCTCACTTTGTTTCGGCCGTGGCCCAGATATATATATATATATATATATATATATATATATATATATATATATAAAACCCTGCACCACCAGTGCTGTTTTTTAGGAAATAATTTCAAATCATGAAATGTTGGTTGTATTATATTTAAAAGAGTAATAAAAATCTATCAGTATCTATATTCGTTAACAGGAGGTCTGTGCATGCAACTGGAGACTGAGCAATGAATACACAATCAGAAGGTTGAATATTTTCAAACAGTATCTGATCGATGCAATCCCAGATTATGTATTGATCGGACATGGAAAGCTATTTCATATTTATAGGAGCTGGAGGTGTAATTGCTTGTGAAATTTGATTCTTTCCTTGTATAATAGATTGGTCTGCATGCGCACAATCAAGAAGATTAAGGAAGAAATTGAACATATTCTGTGACACTGACAATATCTACAAGAATCTGAAAATCTTAATAATGCAATCTTCAAGAATAATTGCAGACGTTGTCACAGTCCTACATAAACCCAACTCTGCAACCATGCTCTATCACAAAGGGATTTGTTTTTTTTAAGAAAAAAGTATACAAGAGGCGGCTCTGATTTGGATCCAGGACAGTTCATGTTCAGAAGGAAGAAGGCAACATTCAAGGTTGTTGTTCATGGCATTTCAGAAGAAAATCCTCATACAGTCAACCTTCCACACAAGGTAAGAACTAGAGGCAAGCAAACACTGGTTTTTTCACTCACATCCCTCGACACACGCCTAAACATTCTCTCGATTCTATGTTTTCAAAAGCAAAGGAGTCCTACTATTTTGTATTCTTAGAGTTATTTATGCCAAATGCTCGTTCATATCTGGACTAATAAGCTGGCTAACCATTTACTTTCTAGGCTCTTTGCCAGAAATTGCAAGGAGATGCAAACCGGCGTGAGGGGGAGAGACTAGACATGCATCGAAAGGCCTCGCTGGTATGGAGAGTTATATTTGATAATGAAAAATAACTTATTTTATTTTAGCTTTATTTATTTGCACAATTCTTTGTTTGATTTGGTTTTATAAAGCATGTAATGAGCACTCTTAAGGTTAAATTAAATTAATTAAATATTAATAAAAAATTGTTCTTAAAAAATATTTGGTCAGCAAAAGTTTTAAATTTAAAATATTTTTGTGGATTGAGCAAAGAACTTGTGAGCTCATGAGTTTCGGCTTGGTTTGGTTAATGAAAAAATTTTTATTATTAAATTCTTATTTGATAAATAATTTTCAGTCCATTAATATCCTTTTATATATATATATATATATATAAATTAATACTTTAATTATGATATGATAAGAATGAATGTATTTGATTTTCATGAAATATGAATATTCATGAAAATTTATTAATTATCATTCATTAATTATGAATTTTCATCGTAATTAATAAATATTCATGAATTTATCAGCTTGTTTTTCTGAAGTCAACAATCCTGAGCAGTGATGGATTGATATTTATGCAACAAGACATTTGTGTGTGACGAGAAGAGGATGTCTCCGCTTCCAAATAAGTGGAAGGTGAAAACTTATATATGAGAAACTCATCAACCTTCAAGATATTAGGAGTGAGCAATGTCATTCTGAAAATGACTTCTAAAAAGCTTCTCACCCTTAACAATATTCTTCATGTTACTGAAATTAGAAAAAACTCAGTGTGTAACTCATTTTTGGGCAAAAATAATTTTATAATAGTCTTTAAGAGATTTTTTTTTTCTCTTTAAAAATGGTATGTATGTAGAAAAAGATATCTTAGTGATGGCCTCTGTACAATGAATGCAATAAGCATTGTAATCAATTATGAGAGTATTAATAAGATTGTATCTTCTTCTTATTTATTTGAGTCTTATGATGTGCTACATAACATGTTAGATCATGTGAATTATAATTATATACAAATGTTAATTGTTCTTGAATTATTATCGAGTATGATTTTTGAGAAAAATTATAAGTTTGAGATTTGTGTGCAATCAAAACTCATGAGACATTCTTTTTAAATAATTAAAATAAGTATTGAAACTCTTGACTTAATTTACATGAATATCATTAATTTAAAGCTAGTGCAAACTAGAGGTGAAAAAAAAACATTATATTATTTTTATAAATAATGACACAAAATATTGTTATACCTATTTGTTTAGAAGCAAAGATGAGGTTTTTGAAATTTTTAAACATTGTAAGAATAAAGTTAAAAATTAACTTAACAATAAAATAAATGTAATAAGAAGTGATAATGATGGAGAAAACAAAGTATTTTTTTGGTTAATTTTGTTTATAAAATGGTATTATTAATCAAACTACTACTACTTTATTCACTTCAATAAAATGATATTTCACTCTAATAAAATTACGTTACGAAATGTAAAAACTAAACATTAAAAAAATATGATGATGTCATATTGATATAAGATTAATATATCAAAAGGATTCATTTGTCTTAGTTTTTTTATGCTTCTTACCATGTTTTTTATTAAAAAAATAAATTAGAAAACTAAAACAAATGAACACATAACATTGATGGATCAACCTAACACACACGCACGCGCACGCACGCATACGCTTAAAAATCCGTGTTCAAAAAAGCCAAAAACAAGATATCGATTCAATATTTTTAGGCTTGATAATGTGACATGGGCTTGACTTGCTTAAAGGACCAATATCATTAGGTTCAGTTACAAATTGAACTCATGTACATGTGAGTCTAGTAAGCTAGCAGACTCATCATCCTGAATTTAAAATCATTTCAGGTCTAAATGCATATAGAATTGATAATCTTTGTAGACCTTATATCAAGTCACAATAATTTATTTGTTTATATTTATGTCTTTTAACATACAATGTTTAAAGTAAAAAAATAATCATCTCCTTACATCTCTAAAACTATAAAAGTTTTATAATGGTCTGCCACATTTCCATCAACATTAATATCATGTAAGAAATATAAATTCCTTATTAATATTGTGTATATGATATTTATCTCTTATTAATACTACCATAAAAAAATGACACTACAACCTCTTTATCCAAGCAACATTACAAAGTTCGGAAGTTATATTTATTTTCTAAACCACTCAGATAAAGGGTTTACATTTTTTTTTCTATTCTCTAAGTATTCATACTTTTACTTTCAGAGTATTTATCATACACAAATAAGAACAAATATTATTGTTCTTTTATAAGGTTTGTAAAATTCATTTATTGCAATTCCTTGTTAAAAATTATTGACTTCATCATTAGAAAGTTTTTAAATCTCATAAAAAATAATTAATTTGCAAGCATTAGATATTTTATCACTAATCATCAATTTCATGAACTTTAAAGAAGAGATTATTGACATAAACAAGTGATTATTCTTTATCCAAACATTCAAAAACCTTCATTCTCGAGCATATTAAATTATTAAACATCATCAAATATAATATAAGTTAATAATTTGAAAAATACACTTTTTGAAGTGTCAAACAATTTGTAAAATTCATCATTATTTATTAATATGGATCAATATCACTTTTTACTCAAAACTCTCATCCTGATTTCCAATGATTATTTCCTTTATCTTATTTGATCATATGTTTTATTTTCTTAAACAGTAAAGCTTGAAAAGATACTTCATTAGAGGCAATCATAGCAATTAAACTCCATCTAGATCAAGTTGAGTGGATTAATTTAATTTTTAAAAAAATTAAAATGATAATTTTTAATGTATTTTTTAAAATATCAATAAATTTTTTATAAGATTTAACTAAATCAAATTGAGTTAATTTTAGAATGAAAAATTTTCTAGAGTTAGCCAAGAACTTGGATAAGTTAGCCGAATCTTGAGCTAATCTATAAAACTAGTTTAATAAAAATACTTGTAGTCGTATACACAAGTCATCTACAAAATTACTAAAACTCGTACTAGCAAGAAACACCAAGCCACACGCTTGAGGGTCGTGCTCTAGCGGTGTGTGGGGGCTTGTTTTCTTCTGCCGTTTCAAGTTCGACTCTTTATGCGTACACCTGTCACCCTCGCGGTATCTTACCTGTTCACCGGACTTGCAGGGTGTTCAGTGAGCCGCAGGGAATAGTCGTGGTGCGCGTAAGCTGGCCCGGACACCCCACGCTAATAAAAAAAAAGAAACACCAAGCCAATTAATTTTATGCGTTTGCATCGAGTTTAAATAAAAATTTTATTTTTTTAAAAAATAATTTTTTATTTATATTTCTAAATTATTTTAATATAATAATATTAAAAATGTTATTTTAATATATTTCTTAATAAAATATATTTTAAAAAATAATTAATATTACAGCCATAAACACCACTAACACAGACCAGGTGGTGCGGTGCAGTC
>Ga0325403_1006213_pt1 | contig 11349 bp, 4 predicted proteins | sample PopdelMetagenome_19_FD_205665 | JGI IMG/M metagenome (GOLD analysis project Ga0325403, IMG submission 205665) | Populus deltoides microbial communities from Bellville, Georgia, United States - Xylem-PdKOR-R4 | ecosystem: Host-associated > Plants > Phyllosphere > Stem > Wood/Secondary xylem...
AATATCGACCGTGCAGAAATTCTTCAATAATTCCAGAATGTTGAAAAATAGCTTAGAATCTTTTGATGAAAAAAGGGTGGGAGTAAAAATTGCACAGGCTATATAGTCTTTACAAGTGTATTAGAGGAGATTGTCAAGTTCTGCTTGCAGGTTCTGTATGGATGTCATATTGATGATGCTTTGTTCTTCAGGTGAATACTCAGCTTTTACCAGGGATTGTATTTGAACATGCGCCTCCACAATATTTGTCCTGCATGGATATAGTTTCAGGTTTAGAATCAGCTTTTTATAACCAAGATAATGCATTTGAAGCTTTTTATGAACGGGCAAGCAATTGTAGGGGCAACAGATTCAGTCCTGTCATTGGCAAATGTCTAACTTACATAGGTTTGAGATATGGAAATTTAGTTCATGACCATGAGTCAAAATCAACTTACTTTATTGGTTTGAATAGAATTGTTCGTGTAGATGGGTTCTGCAGATAAAGCTTCATCTTTGTCATCACCACCGGCAGTTCTTGCTGAATTGCAGCATTTACCTATTCATGAAATGTAGAAAATGAAATCAGCTTGAGCTAAATCATAATAGTTTCACTGCATGGTTTCCAGACAAGATAATTCTGTCAACCAGGCCTGCTCATGGAGGTCTTGCTAGTTGCTACATCCCAGATTTGTTCCCTCTGTCTTGCTTTTCCCTTTCTTAATTTTGCATGTTATTTTTTGATGCAGAATAAGAGAATCAATAATTTACTTCAGGATATTTGACTGGCAGAAAAAATATATTTAAATGGGCACGCAGAGACTGAATCTGTAGTACATAATAATAAATAACCTTACCTTCTGAACAAGTTCAGCCACCTTATCTGGAGTAGCAAAGGCTTGATCTTTAAGTGGTTTGGCCATAACAGAGTCCACTTTCTGATTTTGACTACCAGAGGACAGAGCAAGTTTCACAGCTGTCACCTACAAACAGATTGAAAATGTCATGCTTGTGGATGGTAGTGCAGGAAATTATACTAAAGATTCTGACAAAATATAAATAGATGAAGCTCAATTTCTTAAAATCGTACTGTTTGGCAGGTTAGACTAAATTGCCTATGCTCCCCACCACCCTTTTCTTGGGGATAGAGAATACAGCAGCTGATTAGTTGAACTTACACCCAGAACTGAGTATAATATGAGAGACTGCAGTCTGTCCATTTAGAACTATAGGAAGTTGAGAAAGAAAGAACATAAGCATCCTATCATTATAGAATGTGATGAGCTTCTATCTCTTCTGCAAGAGTAGCCAGGGCATATGGCCCATAAAGTTTGTCTTGCCTTGTTTGTTCTACTTTCATTCATTAAACACCAGCACACTCATAGGTCCTGGGGCTTTTTTATCTCCTATTGACAAGAGTACATCTATGCATATAGATGCTAAAAAGATGTGTTCTTTGTTTGAGAGCAGTGAACCTTGGTAACAAAGGAAAGCATGGGATCCACAACCAGCTTGGTGACTGACATGATGAATTCCTCACAAGTAGCTTTTAGGCTTTTCTCCAGGTCCTGAAAAATACAAATGGCCCTTTGTCAAAATGGTATTCTGTGGGGAGGGATCCAACAATAAAAGAATATACATGAGTGGTTTAGGTACAATTATCACCATTTGAAAGCAAAACTAGTTTATGAGCACCGAAAGTGAAGTAATGTGCTGAAAACTTTTCTATTATATTATTTGCAGTAGTTGGAATGTGTGGTCTAAAAGAAAAATCCAGTCACCACCAGCTCCTATAGTTCGCTTACAAGCTCCCACTAATAACTAAGTTAAATATGAGGAAACATAAAATAATAGTTCCTACAAGGTTCACCAGTCAATGCAATCGACACGTGCCAAGGGGAAACATCAGTAGCATAATATACCAGGTTTCACAAATCCACTTGACCAAGTGTTACAGGTTCTCAAAGCGATTTCAGTTGTTCAGAAAATCAGAACGCATAAGTGTCCACAGTACTCTACAAATAACATAAATTGGTGTCACATGGTGACCAAACCTATTATGGAAAGAAGTGATTTTGCGAACAACAGCAAATCCAAAAAAATGAAAGCGAAAATAAATAAATGAACATCAAATAGAAGAACAAACCAATTGGTTCTTTAAAGTATCTAGAATTTATTGTGTTGTGCTGTGAAACTGAAACATATACTTCTCCAGACACAAAGTGTGACACGTCAACAATGTCTTTAGTTTCGGCAGAAAGTTCACAAGTAAAGAGGTTCAATATTATATGTGAGCTTCCTCTAAAAAGTAACAAAAGCAAAACCAGGGATTGTTATTGTTAGACAAACAGTATAAACACCCCCTTGTTATGGAGTGAAATACATTTACTGATTCATTTCATTTATGTTCAACAAATTATTGATTTTCAGGCAGCCCAAACATGATAATAGGGGTAGATGTCTCCAAATATTTCTGGTGACAGAAGCAGCCAAAGAAATATTCAGGATATCTGTGTTTTGATAAAGACAAACCTTCTTGGCATCTACTTGACTTTCTAAAACTCGGGGAGACAAGGTCCTTGCCAGCGAAGTTGATCTTGACCAATCAAATAGCGAGGCCTGACCTCTAAGTATCCGTCTCAAGTGTTCCTGGGGCATGGAATTTAATGTAAATAAGACTTCACTACAAACAAATATAGTGATAAAAGACTGCTACATGCAAAATAAAATAGAATATTAACATTGAGTTATAAAAGTTTACTTAAATTGCATATTATTAGTTACATCAACCAGTCAGAATATGTAGCACAAGTTTTTATTAGTACTGTTGTGCTATCCATAAAAGTGATGCTGAAGTGAAGTAGAACTTCAGTTAAAGAGTCTATTAAATTTGGGTACCAAAATATTAAGACATCAAATAGTGCAGATAACTAAGCTTTAGCTTCAGTGAGACTTACCAGCAGATGAGAGAAGTCGAGTTCCTTGTATGTGACTGAAAATTCTATATCAAATGGTGCAATCTGAAAGGACAAAACTTGAAAGTTGTAAACCATATTGCATGGATTACTAGATAACCACCAAATAAACAAATTGGAGGAATAAGGGAGATAACCTGCTCCCTTAAGATTAAAATATGCTTGATAAGAAATAGCTGCCCATCCATTGCTGTAGATCTCTTTGTAATGAGTTTGCTAGCTTTCTGTGGAGAATATATTTTAATAAATATAAAGGGAGATGATACTAAAGCATAATGAGATTCCAATCATCACCACGTACTACAATATTGGCTATTGATGTTTAAATTACTCACCTGGACAGAATCAGAGCAAACTTCCACCGCTTCCTGATAAAAATAGCAACCAACAAAAAAAAAGTTCAATAAAACATGTAAAGAACAACCAATATTCTTTCTAAATATACAAAAAAACCTCAGTAATAGTAATTTTCCAAGGATTCAAGCACCTGTGCTAAACCAGTGAAGACAGATGGTTCTAGACAACGATATAACTTTGAAAGGCATGATAGAGTTCTCTCCACAGGTGGGTACCAAGTTTTAAATACATCTGGGTTTTCATCAACCTGACAAAAAGATTAAAATTGAGCAAAAGAGCAATGCTGGTAAATAAAAATTCACTTATTTCTGGAAACAGAAAAATTAGTGAAAGCCACCAGCAGACAACCACACAATGCCAGTCTGCAAGTCAAACCAAAATGTGACAATGGCTACCTTATATTTCAATGACAATAAAAATTATGCTTGATACCCGTGTCAGACATAACACAGAGATATGGACATATGATGTGTCTCCTGCCAACTGGATTAAATCAAACCATGCCAGATAGATGTGCCAATACAAAAGAACTCATGAACAGCCAAGCCTATCCCCTATAAGGTCCTCAAATACTCTGTTTCAAAGGGTAAAATCCTGACATGGGATGTCCCCACCTTGTGGATTAGAAGAACCTAAGGAACTGGGATGGAAGAATCAGAAATGCCAATAATCTCTCCAACTTTGTGTCATTTCTGATAAGATTTAAACCCGAGATCCCACTTAATATCAGCTGTGAGTTGCAGGCATTTGACATTCTCAACCCTCTGATTATCCACATAAGTTAATCATGACAACATAAAAATGGAAGTGTAAGAAACTTTACAGAATTAGTTTCTGATTTCATCTCAGTAGATTGCTCCAACTTTGCAGGGTAATCCATGTCCTCATTAGAAGGTATATAATTGGCTATCTGCAAAACAAACAAGAGAAAGCATCAATAAAACCAACATTTAGAAGAAACAAAAAAACCCCCTCACATACAGTGATGATGATGATACGAAAACTTGAGAAGATACTCCAACAAGGAGATTCACATGGAAAAAAATCTCTAAGACTACTCAGTGTCCTAAAATTCTGTTTGTACTAGATTAAATGAGATATTTGTTTCCATCTTAAAGCATGGTTGTTTGTGCAAACTCTTTTGACTTTAACAGCGCATTGGAGTTAATTCTTAGTTCTCAACCATTTATGCAATCCACTAGAATTGGGAGGTAAACACTGGAGCATATCACTTTATAATATCTGCATCCAGACAAAGGGGTAAACTTGATGCTAAACTAATCGAAGAAATCCATCATCAGCAAGTGCTCCAAATATCATAGACTAAAGCCCAAGTTAAAATGCTTCCCTAAAACATTCATGCAATGGCACTGCTTTCTAATACAGGCATAGAGCCCAACAAGGATAACTGAAACCAAGTATGAATTTGTACGAGAACTATGTAGTACAGGATAGTTTTACGTGCAATTATATATGGAATTTGAAAATGCCATCACTAGATAAATACGGATTGATACAGAAAATGAACAAACTTTTCAACAACTGCCCTCTGAAATTAATATGCAAACAAACAACCAGGGTAGGCTTCAATATTAAAATTCTCAATATAAAAACATACTTCATCACGAATATATGTCCGAGCACGGAAAGTCAATCGCTCATGAACATCTGCTAAAATTCGCTGCAATGTAGGTCGTAGCCCAGCTAATGACTCGCTCCGTCTGCTATGTTGTTCTCCCAAAACTTCAACTTTAAGTATATCAACAAGTTCACATAGAAGATCGACATTTGTTTCGTGAATAAGTTTTGGGCGCAGTGTATCATACAAGTAAGTAGATCTGGGAGTAACAAAAGAATAAAATCTATTAGGAAAAAAATATTTCAGTGGGGATATGAAAATGACAAATCCCACAACTCCCTCCACCCCAAATAATAATAATATTGATAAAAATAAAAAGAAGAGGACCCTAAACATAAAACACTAGAGAAGAACTTACAAAGGATCAATAAGTGGAGCCAAACTGGAAATATCCTCAGAAGAAGATGGGAAGAAATGATCAAAGAGTTGGTGCTCAAGTTGACAAACCTGCAGTTATTGTGGGACAAGTAAATTGTCTATAAAATGAAAAGATTCATGGAACTTCAGTTGGAATTATGGTCAAATTAAGGTGAGCTGAGTTGAGTCAACAAAATGGCTCAAATCTATTGTTCATTGCAAAAAATAAATGTTAAGACTTCCCAAAACACAAGGAAAAAAAGTTTTAAATGACATGACCTAGACGTATTTACATTTACATGCTATTAGAGGGCAATCACCTAAAAGCTTAGTTGTTAAATGATATTAACATCTTGAGAAGCCACCTTATGTGCAAACCTGTTTGGGCTTCGCATATGCACTCCCGGTTGCAGGCCATTAGTTTTGCATGGGAATTAGTCGATACTTGAACACTTGACCACATGATCATAAAAGCTACTCTTACTTTATTTCAGAACTAATAGACCTAAAACTTAAATTGTCATGGAGAGACTACTAAACAATATTAATATCTAACACCTGTATTGACAAAAAAAAAATTATATATACCAAAAAATAAGTAGCTCAACGTGCAACCTAGAACTAAGCATTAAACAAGTGTAACCTTGCTTCAATCAACATTGAGAAGTTGCAATTAATTTGAAAAAAGAAAGGAAGCTAAAGCCTACTGACATCCACTCCCCTGCAGAAGCCTCCTGTGTTTTGGCTGCAAACTTTTCCTTTCATGTGTAACAAATTAATGGTGCTACATCAGCACAAAAATTTAGCATGATCACTGACTTCAACACTCACAAACCACTGAATGAATCCAACCCAACTAATATATGCCAAGATGCAAAGTTTTAAATGCTATTCAATCAACCAGATGATCCAGGACCCACAACTATCTCTGTTTACTGATAGCAATATTCGTTAAGTGAATTACCAGCATCAAATATGCACAACCAGATCTAGTTAATGATGGCAAAGCCTCTTTCTTGGCAAATTCAGATATCCTCTGATGTACAATCCCTTTAACCTAGATACCAGAAAACAAAGAGAAAGTACCATCAAAACCAGCAGGTGAATAAGAGTAAGAAAATCAATGTGTGCGAAACAACTGAAAATTAACTCACCAAGGAAAGCCGCTGTTCACAGTACAACTTGTGGCAATCAGCAAGGATCTGGGCATATTCCTTTCTTGATGATCTGCTTTCAATCTCCTCCAATATGGGCTTAAGCTACAGAAACTTAGAATTTTCAGCTGCTTGTGCAAAACAATAGATCAAATCAAAGAATGTAAAATCCTATTCCACATGTAGAATATAATTTTTTCACAAGTTATTTAAAAATCAGCCTACTGCTTGGATAAGCTATCAGTAGTCAAACATTCCACATGCATCACATCTTCGTGTCAAGATAAAAGAACAAAGAGAAAGATGCTACTACCTCAGTTGAGGCTGCTTTGAATCTGACATAGATTACAGATGCCTCTACACCCTCGGAAATAGATGTTTTGCTGCCTCCAGTGCTCCGGATTGCATGCTGAACCTGATGAAGTCCACAAATAAACAACAAAGTCACAGAGATTCATGTTTACGGAAAAACATGTGCGCTTTTGTGCACACACATGAAGATCTTTTGATGTAAATACGGATACTTCACCTGAGATGAAGCATTTTTCAGGACAGAAAGCACATGAGTTCGAATCATGCCCAGGGCTCGAGACTGTTAAAAGCACGAAAACTTTGTCATCATTTGGAACAGGTAACAAACCTTCCACACTTACATTTTCCATTCACAAAATCAATCTTTTTACATTGCTGGCACCAATCACTTACCTGGAGCTGTCGAAATTTAAGCAGATAAACACTGGATTCTGCGTATTGTGGATTGCTTTCGACATATCTAAAGGTGTGCAAAAAACAAGTGATAAGTAGATAAAACAGAGTACAATACTGTCCCCACCCAAAAAAATTCAATACTGCTCATGAACTTACAGAGTTTAGCTAAGTAATGTTAGAGGTGTTAATTTATACAGTAATAAAAATATTTGTTCACTTACGATATGCACTCATCAAGCCTTTTGAGCAGTGGAAGAAATTTCTCATTTCCAACATTCGTATTTGAAGCATAAAAATTGTTATTAAGCTGCACACAAATGCAAATTACACTCCATCAATACTATTGATATAAGTTGCAATACTTCATGAAACCTTCTCAAACATGGACAAACAAAAATTGCAAGCTATTAAGAGAACTCTTAAAATGGAAGTAGAGTAAAATACTAACAAGCGAAGCATTATAGACAAACTAGATAGCCAGTGCTCTATTATATTGATTTTCAAGTCCTTTTCTTTTTTTAAATAGACAAGACTTATTCTCTTCACCTACCTAAAACAATTATGATTTAATTTAAAATAATGAAAAAACATAACATTTTAAGCAACTGAAACTCTAAGTGAGGTAGCATTCAAACCTTACATTCTCCAATTCATCAAAGTAGTGGAGCTTACTGTGAACTGCTTCTGCAAATTCAATCAGTCTTTGCTTCTCTACTACCTGCAATGGAAACAATACATGAGACAACCAACTCAACCAATTTAAACTAACATATGCATTACTATCTAAAATACTCTGAGGCACAGTTTTCAGATTTAAGTTTATGAAACAACCTACCTAAAATTTGAGATCCCAAAACATACAATGTCGACATAAAATAAATTGGATATAAACTACAGCTTAACTTGATTGTTCCTTCCATGAAACTCAAAATATAACAACAGGGCTATAGAATAATCACATGACATTAGAGCATATTCATCTGAAATTCTAGTTCAAGTAAAACAGTGTATTAATTCTACAAGGTTGATGGTTACCAAGCTCATCCAGTCAAAACTGACCTAAATTAAAATTCTGATATTTGAGCAACTGTATTCTGTGATTTACAGAACCAAACCAAAGCTCATTCTAGAATAAGTATTAAGTAGTGAATAGAAGAAAGAGAAATCACACCAGTCTGTCACAAGCATCATGAAGAGTCTTAGTCTTTGTAGCAACAGCTTGGTGCTGCAGCTGTAACTCATTAAAGAAGTCGAGAGTTTCATCCACCTGCATTCAGATAAGCTCGGTATGTTAAATAAATAAAAAATTGACTTCATCCAAAGAATTCAAGAATTTATCAATAACATAAAATCATCAAGAAATGAACAATAAAACAAACAAATACCTGGAGAAGTATATCATCACATGTCTCCATGTGCTCCGTTAGATTGTTGACATAGTGCTGGTACTTCTCCTCCGCCTAATAACAGAAAGCACCAAGATAAAAAAGAAAAAAAAAACCCATGACATAACACATTTGCACAAGAACAATCACCACGACAACTAACCTCTGATTTCATTGCCGATTCAAGATCAGTAAACCATTTATAAAACTGCACCATATTAAATTCAAATCATTATCAAGCTACACTATAAGCACTGGCTTATACCATTATCCCAAGTAACCTGTCACGTAAATATAAGCAAAAGTGGGTGTGCTTTACCTGGTTTGTATTGACTAAAACTGCATCAATGCCTTGAGATTCACCAAAACTGCTGTCCCTTGTAGAAACTGTCAAGCCACCATTCTCCTTCACAGAGGCATGATCTTGCGCCTAAAAAACCACAAAACCTATAATGTCACATAACCTACATTTTTATTTTTTTCTTAAAAAAAATTGAAATCTCACCAAATTGTTAGGGTAGGGTCGCTCGGAAACTGCATGAGAGAGCGAGACAATTGCTTCGTGCTGTTGCTCAGTTAAAGGCGCATTCTGTTTATCACAAAAATCAAGCCGCAATTGACAAATAAAAGAATAGATTACAACAAGCTAGCTAGCTAGCGGTGGAATGTGAATCGAATCAAAGAATGAGTTGTGGATGTGAGAGAGAGTCAGTTGGCGAGATTGGTAAAACCAGATCTAATGATTTAAGAGTGCATAAAAAAAACATTGAAAGAAAGAAAGAAACCTGTTCCCAAGTAGAAGCGAAGTTGTATCCTTTAGAGATGGCAACTGATTTGTGGAGATTTGGAGGACTCGCTCTGTTTGCCATGTCTTTCAACCTGGTTTTCGAAAACTGAGAGAGAGAGAGAGAGGTCTGTCTCGTCAGTATAACCGAGTTCACTCACCGACGGTATAATGGGCGTAACGGAGAGACAAACTAAAACGACGCCGCTTTTATACGAAGCAGGGAGCCATTTTCGGTTAAACCGAAAATCAAACCGATTCGGTTCTGCCGGTTCGGTAAGAAACCAGACTCGCCACTTTGGTTTATTTTTATTGTTATAATAACAAAAAAAAAAAAAAATTAACGGTCATGGACATGAGCATAACACACCAAAAAAGAAAGAAATATTTTTTTAGCAGATAGAACTTTTTCAATGATATTTTTTTTTAAAATTGCGATGCTAAAATAAATAATAAAGAAAGCGAAGTCTAATTAGTACAGAAAAAAATGATCCTTGTATACTCAGAACTTCATAGGTTAAGTGTATGTTTTTCAATGCATAGTATTCTTGTAAAAATATTTTTAAGTAATTTTTTTGTATGTTTTTTTATTTTTAATATCAAAATATTAAAATTATAAAAAATAACCTAAAAATATTAATTTAATATTTTATAATATAAAAAACAATTTAAAAAAATAACTGAAAAATATCAATATAAAAAATAATTTAAACACACAAAAATAAAAACATCCTAGCTCTCTTGCAAAAAGGTTTTTATAGATCCATTTCTTAGTAGTAACCAAACCTTTTCTAGAGAAACATTAGCTATTTAACATGTATTTTATTGTGGGTCGGGTATAAAGAAACTCTCATAAAAAAAAAGAATTTAATAGCTTTATGTTTTTTTTACATAAAAAATATCAATTATAAATTTAAAAATTTATACATATATTTAATTAAATAAATTAATAATTATTTTTATAACCAAAACAAATGAAAAGGCTCAATTTCTAATTAGACACGTCTATGATTTTGATCATGAAATCCATCAGATTTGATAATTTTTTGTTATAATGTTTTATTTAATTATATAATAAATACTCATAAAATTAAAAAATAATTAAATATCAAATTTTTTGATATCACAGTAAGCAATTTCACAATTAAAAATCAATAAAATATTAAAAAATATATAAATTGTTTTGCCTTTTCTCCCAGTAAAGAGCCGATTAAAGGAATCAGTAAAGCTGAAGTTGACAAAATCATTGAAGCAGGCACGTCATTGCTTAGCCTGTTTTTGTTTCTTCAAGATTTTTTGTCTGATATTTTTCATGGTTTAGATAGAGACTCATTACTTTACTTCGGCTCATATCTACAGCTTCCAAACTGGTGCCTCTGGGTTTTGCTAGTCCGAGCCAACTCCATGCTCGGAGGCAAGAGATAATTCAGATAACATCTGGATCAAGAGAACTTGACAAAATTTTAGAAGGCAAGTATCAAAGATTTCTTTCAACTCTTAACAACGATCCTTTTACATTAGACTGTGTTTTTGTAGCAATGCTGCTTAAGAACATTAGCACTTGCCATGTCCTGTAGTGTTGTAACCTCAAACAGCTAGCTTTTGACAGGAGGGGTTGAGGCAGGATCTATTACTGAGATACATGGTGAGTTCCGCTCTGGAAAAACTCAGCTGTGCCACACACTTTGCGTCACTTGCTAAGTAAGAACATTTTTTTCTTCGTGAATAGCTTTGATATAAGAGAGACGAGTTTAATTCCATTATTTAGTTTTGCATCTTCTGTTGCTTTAAAAGTTGAAGCAAATATTTATGGACTGAATAAGAATAACCATACAAATCAGCGCATAGCAAAATGCCTTTTCAAGGTGCCTTGTCTCCTTGTTTGGTTTCACACCAGATGAATCGAGTCTCTTGTCTTGTCGTGTACGCCAGCTTACCATCTATGAAATGCTTTCAATGTTTATGTTAGCTAAAATCATCAACCTAGTGATGCAATCTATTGGCGTTAACA
>Ga0325403_1006215_pt1 | contig 11349 bp, 4 predicted proteins | sample PopdelMetagenome_19_FD_205665 | JGI IMG/M metagenome (GOLD analysis project Ga0325403, IMG submission 205665) | Populus deltoides microbial communities from Bellville, Georgia, United States - Xylem-PdKOR-R4 | ecosystem: Host-associated > Plants > Phyllosphere > Stem > Wood/Secondary xylem...
TTATCATAAATTTAATTATCTTTGTCTCAACAATTATTATCTCTATAATAATACAAAATATTTTACCATTTAATGTGTTCAATACCAATTATCCAAAAATAATTTCTCTCAAATTCTACACTTGGCCGGCTCTAAAGCCCCTCACTTTTTTTAAGCATCCAATTTTAATCTAATTCAATCATAATTAGTTCAATTAAACCCATAATACTCATCATTTTTATCAAAAAAATCAAACAAAATTCTATCATACTCTCCCTCTCTAGCCAAACATGTACCTTTAAAAGGGAATGTATTTTCCTTCAAATTTATACAATTTTTCCACTTACTCAAACTTTATTCATGCTTCTAAACTTGATTCTAACAAAAGAAAATGTCCTTACAATTATCACAACTATAAAAATCCATTTTTCCATAATACTAGATATCATTTTAAACCTTAATATGCTAACATTTTAAAAACCAAACACAATAAAAGTTGTTCTCACCTTGAAACAACAAAGAACGAAAGAGAAATTTGGAAGAAAATTCAAGCTTCCTTTCACCTTTTCTTTCCTTTCTTTTTAACACCATATTTTCTCCTCTAACCCTTTAAACCCACTAAAATCACTCACTTTCCCTCTTTAATCACTCTCTAGCCCTTTTGATTTCCTAAAACAACTAGTTTTTAAGAGATTTACCAAGAATTTGAAGAAAAAATTTCAAAAACCCTAACTCCCTCTCTTAACCAAGTTGTCAGCCTTAAGGCGAGAAAAAATGTATTTATACTCCTTAATTTACCTATTTATAAATTGGTCCCTAAGGATTTTAATGTCTTTTATTTTGTGTCCCCATCCTTTAAACAAATTTTAATGTCACACCCAACTTTCTCATTGTTTAATCCTCTCTTTAATATTCACTTAAATAATTTTCATTGGATTTTTTCTTAAAATATTCTTATTTTAGACTAGGGGTTTACAAAAACAACCAAAATACCATTAAAAGAAAAAACATTAAACAAAGTGTTAAGAGGTATTTTTATCTTTTCATAATGGTTTTATTATTATTATTATTATTTTAGCTAAGGGGAAATTTTATATTTGACCAAATATAAAAAAATAATAAACAATTAAAATGAATAATAAAATGACAAAAATACCATTAAAAGCAAAAAAATAGAGTCAAGGGGCTTCTTGGTCTTTTCACAATGGTGTTTTTGTAATTATAAAGTTATCTTAGTGTCACTTTGCTATTTGGCTAAATAAAAAAAAACAAAAAAGAACATGCACGTGTGGTGCACCCGAAGGCACGTGGGAGGTGCTCACGCCATTTAGGCAACACATGCGATGTCTCCCAATATCCAAAAATACCCTTCTTTCTTGTTGTTGGAAGCACTATCATGTCATCTTTCTATTGGTACAACGCATTTTTCCGATGGTGGTTCAATTTGTCACTAGTAGACTTTTTTTTCTTTCCTTTTTTTCTCTCCTCCCTTGAAAATTATAGCTTAACCCTATTGGTTATTGGTATTTCAATTGTAGTACTTATTCTTTTTCTAATTTTTTGTCTTGGCTTTTTTTGTTGAAGTTTTTTTTGTTTTCAATTTTGTCCTTCAATCCAAATTTACTAAATATTATATTCTCCAATTTGATTCTTATTCTTTGGATTTATATTTTTTTTTTTATCTTGGCCCTTATGTAAAAGTTTGATTGGTTTTTGATTTTATCATTCAATTCATATTATTGGTATTATGTTTTTCAATTTAGTCCTCATTGTTTTGATTTCTAATTTTTTTCTTGGTCTTTTTGTGAAAGTTATTTTTCTTTTCAATTTCACTTTTCAATCAAATATAAAATTTATTTTGTATTTACTTTTGATTCTCATTATTTTAATTGCTATTTTTTAATCCTTTTGTATAATTGATTTTTTTTTTCAATTTTATCCTTCAATATTTAATTGATTGAGAATTAAGTTTTATAATTTGTTTAGATTGGGTGCTTTGGGTCTAATGATTTAGGTCATGAATTTAAAAAATTAACATGTTTTTCTTATTAAAAAAAACTTTATAATTCTCTTAATTTATTTATCGAATTATTTCAATTTCATTATCTAAACTACAAATTTAATAAGATATTTTAGGTTGGCCTGACTTTAATTACCGTAATTACAAGCTGTTTTTTATACTTTTTTTATTTCATTTTAATATTTAAATATTATTTTTTATATAAAAAAATAGTTGAGCCCGTGGCAAAGCATCAACCAAGACTGAATATTCTAAATACTAAATTCCTAGTTTGTTTGATTTCTCAATGCCCCAAACAGTAACGCCGTAATCAGACAACCTCATCCGGAGAAGCCAAATCAAGAACTTTCTCCAGTATCAAACCGACACGTGGAGGAGCTCCATTTTAAGGAAGAGGACTTCTTTCTGCCACGTGTGGAAACATCTGGAAATGACAAATTGATGCCCCATAAAATTTTCTTACATGAAAGGACCACTGTCCCATTTTTACCCCCCACCGCAGCGCGTGACCACACTTACAACCCTCCCTCCAACAACACTGACACAATGATCGAGACGGTGGCGCGTGAATACACTCTCCAAACTTAGAACCTACGTTCGTAATCAATGATGTGACAAAAAAGTAAAAACCAAGAAGCTTTGAAAGCTAATAAATGAATTTACTTTATATATATATATATATATATATATCAATTCCTCAAGAAAATTGTAAGGAAATTATTTTTTTTCAATATAATTTATAAATATAACTATATAAATGCGAAAGACATACATAATACCGATTAGGAGATACTTAATTAGGAGAAAGTCAAGTAGAGAACCCCATTGCCGTTAATACTGAAAAATAAAACAGTAAAATACAGAGAGGTTGCATGTAACTAGAAAGAACAGCTAACCCTAATTAAGCTGCATTTCTTTTCTACAGAAAAGCTTATATATATATATATACAGAAAAGAAGAAGACAACCGAAGTACTTCTTTAAACTTCTAACTTTCTCTTTCTTCAAACTTTTGTTGTTCTCTCTATTATTGGTGGGTCTTTCTTTCTCTCTAGGGTTTCTTTAAAATATCCAACTTTCTCTTCGTTTTTCACATATTTGGTTACAGTTTGGGTTCTGATTCCTAAAAGTGTAGATCACCTTCTTCTTGCTCTTGAGAGAAGAACAAGAAACGAAAAAAAAAAAACAAAAGAAAAGGAAAGATATAAAGGAAATAAAGACTAATACAAAAGTAAATATATCATTAACTTATATGGTTAGATTTATGTATTAATTATAACGAAAGATGGTTTTTTATTTGGTTTTTTTGGCTTGTGATTGTAGTTAAGGAGTATGGGGAGAGGTAGAGTGGAGCTGAAGAGGATAGAGAACAAGATAAACAGGCAGGTGACATTTGCAAAGAGGAGAAATGGGTTGTTGAAGAAAGCTTATGAGTTATCTGTGCTCTGTGATGCTGAGGTTGCTCTCATCATCTTCTCTAACCGTGGCAAGCTCTACGAGTTTTGTAGCACATCTAAGTATGACCCTTTTCTTTTTCTTTCTTATCGCAATCTTTTAAGCCATTTGTTTTTAAGAAAATAATAATCTTAGGTTGGATCCATTTATCGTCTATCTTTATTTGTTCATGGACTTGATATTTTGTGTGATTCTTGTCCCACAAAGCAAGCTTATTTGAATCTCTTTCTATCTAACAATTTTTCAGAGTTTTTTTTTTTTCTGAAACGATCACTTTTCAAGTTTGATGGTAATCAAGGTTAAGAATTCGGTGAAGTATATACAATTTTATTGTTTTGTCTTGTTGTGATCTTTGTGAAGCTCAAATCTATTAGGTTTTTGTTTGATCTTCCCGGTGTGATTCTTGCTTCACGGGATCTGAATTAAATTTGAAGTCTTTCTATTGTTCATGATTGAGATCTTGATGTTTGCTTTGGTGAGCTATAGAGTACCTAATTGATCAAGCATTTATATTAAGGTGATCTATTCAATAGTGGCTCAAGATTCCTCTTTTTCTCTCAAGAAATTTCAAATTCTTCGACAAAAAAAACTCCATTGCTTCTTTTGTTTTCTCTTCTAATTTATCTTTCCCCTAGGTTGAAGAATCAACAAAAGAAACTGATATATCCAGCGGCCGGTAGCTGGTAGCTCTCCATTAAATGAGGTTGAGTTGATTATCCAGGAAACATGTTCTTACCCTTTAGACAATTTGGGTTCGTTAGAGAAAACTTTGGAGCGTGAAAAGGCTGAGAATTACTTGGCCATAATAAGTGTTATCTGCTAGGTATAGAAAGTACTTCTCCCTTGTTACATGGTTATTCCAGAAATCCCTGTATGCACCTGATTCAATAATGAAAGTGTGGTTATTAACTAAACTTACAATAAATGTACGATTTCTTCTAGAAATTCTAGTAGCATAAGATTTTGGATATTTTACACTTTTCTTGGGATTTGTTCAATTGATTACGAGTTTTTTTAAGGAAAAAAAAAATGAAAAGGAAACGAAGCATGTAGTGGATTAATTTAGTGCGAGATATTAGCAAACTCCATTCTAGATTCTTGAGTGTTTCAAAACCTTTCTTCTTCTTCTTCTTCTAAACGTCTCAGTGCAACTATGCATGTGTTTGTTGCTATTATTTAACTTTTTACAACAAGCAAGCGGGTCTAGAGATTGCCATTAGAAATGTACGTAAAACTGACATTAGCTAGGGTTTTTATCTTATAACACCAGCTACCGGGAAAATAAACATGAAATCATCAATTGATTCTCGTGTGTTTGCTACTTCTGTTGATCTTTTCGAGGAGCAAATTCTTTGATCACCAACTTTGAATGCCTTCTTTGTAGAATTTATCAGATAATAATATTGTTTGTATATTTCAATATCAATTTTCAAAAAATAAGCCTGTTATAATTATATAGTCTTCGTACACTTTTTTGTTATCTTTTTTGGTAAGTAGCACAATACTATAAATAAAAAAATAAATCAAGTGAAAAAAAAAATAGAGGTCATTTTGTTTTCAGGTTTTAAACCTTGGCCTCATCATTGAATTGGAAAAGATGGATGGATATGGATCAGAACTTGAACTGCGAATTGGAGTTTGAAACATTTGGATGTCTTAAATATTATACTGTTAACTTTAAAGTTTTTTTTTTGGGTAAAATTGAAGAAGAAAAGTTTGGGAATGGAGTTGATTTTAGAGTTTTCACAAGTTAAAAGATCATATATATTGCAAGAAATTTTAAGGTTGTACATGAAAATTTTTGTTTGTGAAGGAATTAGACTGTTACATCAAAGTTGGGTTTTAATATTGGTTTTGATTGGTATATTTGTTATTGACCTATTCAGAAATTTCATTACCAGAAATTTGAAAAATACAAATAAAAATACCGATAAAATTTTTTCCGTCAGTATATTTCGGTGAATTTTATTGACAAACTTTTCCATCGCTATATTCCTTAGTAAACACTGATGAAAGTATTTTGTTGGTATATATTGAGGGAATTGCAATGAGAAAAAAAAAACCAAAAAAGTATGATGACGTATAACTTTTACCAACGACTTTACTGATAGAATTAAGTTGATGGTAAAGTTCTTTCATTGATATATTGATAAAAATAATCTCTCAGTTTATATCAACGAAATTATAGATGGTATTATAATGGGATTTAAAAAGATAAATTTTACAAAGACATAATAATTTTAAGGATCAATTGAAAATCTTAATGAGAAAATTTTAATAGGAAAATTTGATAGATAGGCCTATTAGGAAAGTATATATAAACTAAAGGTACACTGATGTTTTTTATGCAAGAAAGTGTGTGATAGGTTTGTTTAGAAATATTTGTACAAAAGAAAACCTAGATTTATGATACATGGATAGTCATATATATGGATCACTACCTCCATGGACCATGCATCATACTCTATATTGGTTAAACCAGACCCCTTCTCGTGGTACACAGAGAGGTTGGCATTTGGAAAGGTACTGGATCCATAAAAACTAAAAAATATACTCAAAATAGAGGTATCACGTACAGGGCCGGGCTACTCCTATTTCATAATAAACCTTGACCATTAATGCAGTTTTTCAACTGCGTGGAAGGGCATGGAGGTCTTGCAATGTGTGGATGGATCAAATATCACCAGATTTTATAATTTAATCCACCTCTCGATCTCTTGAAGGAAATCAATCAGGTCATAGAAAGATGGTTAATGGCTTAATTTTAATAGTTTAGTTATGTGTACCAAATTAAAAAGAAATCAATCAAGATTTTGAGATCACAGTTTATGGAGGGTTGTCTGCAGGGATTCCCACATTGCATTTAGGGGTAAAGAAACATCTGTGTGGCTTCCAGATGATGAAACAGACAGGTTACTTTTGAGTGTGTGCCTTGGTACAATCCTGAGCAATTTCACTAATCGGGTTTTTTGATATTTCCGGTATCATAGATACTATCATACATACAATTATATTTAATTTGATGAAATTGTTTGATCTTAAAGAAAGTTTAGCATGTGAGATCAATATCTTTTATTTTTCCATAATAATAGATAGAAAGAACGATTCGTCCATACCTGAATAAATGGAGTTTTCCAAGAAGAAAAAAAAAACCTACTAGTGACTGCTACTTTTAACTAGGAAAGTTTTTTTTTTTTCCTGCAAGCTCGTGATTAATACAATGGTCTTGTTTTATAAAAAATAAGAACAAAATTCCATTTTGCTTTGCTATTTTTCCGATAATCAGACTGTTTTTATTAGCCTTGTTTTATGTTTTTCCCTTTTGCAGCATGCTCAAGACCCTGGAAAGGTATCAGAAGTGCAGCTATGGTGCAGAAGAAGTCAATAAACCAGCCAAGGAGCTCGAGGTAAGCTTAGTTGTATTCTTTTTCCTACAATGTAGATGGCTACAGGGTAATACTATTTTTAGATACAATACATTGAGTATTCATTATGCTTTTCTCATAATCTAACAAAATTTGTTACAACATATGATCATTTGTTGAAACATTTTAATAACAAATGACGTACAGGTTTTATTTAGAGTTACGCTCTTTGACTACTTTGAACGTATGGTGACATAAAAGTTACAGATATTTTCTTAGCTATAAATACCAATCTATGCAAATTTTATGATATACGGGAAGTATTTTCCTCAAATTAAAAACAAAAGTAACAGGAACAAAAGTGAAGTATTTCCTCAAATTATTGACAGTGGGAATATCAGTAACTAAAATGGTGTTTGGATGATAAAGCTTTAGCCTATAACTTTTACGCAAAAACAAATGCGCGAGCCACTCGCAAGATTTATTTGTATTGCTGTATTGGGGAAGCAAGCCAAAGAAAATGGCTGTCTGTTGCTTCAGTTTTTTCAAGGCTTTGCCAAATCGCATAGGCTTGAATCTTCTTAATACAAGCAATCATGATATTAGTACTCTAATTTATCAACTATCTATTAGTCCTCAATAGTTGATGATAGTTGAGGAAATAGATCAAGTTGAGTCCCACAATATAGCAATGCGTTAAGTACATAAAGAAACGAAGAAGAATTAAGGTTAAGAGTTCACTTTGCCTTTATTATAAGCTGACTTCATGCGTGCTATGGTTTTCTAACCAAGGCAACCATCAACGTGTCATGTTCCGATCATCTATTGCATTAAAATAACTTGAGTTATATTTCTTGGTTTGTATTTTCAACTGATTCGGGTGTATGGTAGCAGAGCAGCTACAGGGAGTACTTGAAAGTGAAAGCAAGATTTGAGGCCCTACAACGAACTCAGAGGTAACCACAATAGCAAGCATCCTGGATCGTTCTATTTAGCAAATTTTACTTTCAAGATATTTAGTTCCACCATGACATGAAGATGTTGTGATTCAAGCTGAAGTTTCTTTCCTGACTGTAAACATTTTAGTGGATGCTGCCTTGTTATCAAATATAAGCAGTTCCTATCCTTGATAAATTCTACAGGAACCTTCTTGGAGAGGACCTCGGACCTCTGAATACCAAAGAGCTTGAGCAGCTCGAGCGTCAGTTAGAGTCGTCATTGAACCAAGTTCGGTCAACTAAGGTAATTTAATTTTTAGTGTTACTTGTTTCTTTTTAGCGTCAAGGGAACAACGAATTTCACATGCTAGCATTTCACAATCCAAATGATTTTCTGTGTCAATTTCTTGCATTAATGTTCTATGATGTTAAAGTTAGATGAACCAGAAAACAAGACAAGATTACTTGGAAGATTGGGCTAAAAGGTGTTCTAGCTAACAATTAATGCTTGTATTAAGATTTCTTTTTATGCAGTTATTGTTGACTAATAGCTTTCTTTCCCTATTTCTTTCCTTTCATTTCATGGTTTTCCTTTGTGGCCTTAAAGATAGGTGTAGATGGCTATCTTTCTTTCAGCCATTTGTTTGTGCAGCCTGTTCTAGTTGTATAGTGTATTTAAGGGTCCCATGTTTGTTAGGAAAGATCAACGTTACCTTGATTAATTATGCCTTCGCTGCCCTGATCTCCACCTGTTATCAGCATTCATGCTGATCATTTTGTATCAAGCAATTCTACTGTAGTATATGTTAGTTAAACTATGAGATTGTTTCTTGGCTTGGCTTGGCTTGCATAGGTTAAGAACCTGCTGTTCTTATCTCTTGAGAAAGCATGTGCTTTGTATATCATGCTTCTTATTGATTTTTGCTGATAAGAAATACAAGTTCTTCTACATTGTGTTTGATAATATTATTATTCCATGCCACTATGCAGACCCAGTATATGCTCGACCAACTTGCTGATCTTCAAAATAAGGTACATATATAAAAGTGGTGGTATAATTAGAGTATCTCACTTTATGTTGCTTCGAATGCTAACTGAAAAGTGTTTTGAGCACAGGAACATCTGTTGCTGGAAGCTAACAGAGGTTTGACAATAAAGGTAATGTGTTAACTTGCTATATCCAAATTGATTTCATACTTTATGAGTGGCTAGACTTGCTGGTTGGCACTTTTTAGCTCCAGGTTTATAGAAATTTGTTTTCTGCAAGATTGTCAGGAGTTATTCGTCAACATGGTTTAAAGGCCTTGCATCTTTCACGCTGATCGGGATATTTAATCTTTCATTTCCCCTTAAGAATCCATATATAGTGATCTTTAAAACCAAACTCCCCACTTTTCCGATGATTAATGGATAGCAAAGTTCAGCTAGCCATGAAAGCTTCCAATATCTACCAGTATTTCCTTTTGCAATCTAAAAGTGTAAAAAAAAAAAACCATGTTTAGTACACTTAATACTGTCTTAATACTTTACTTATACTGGAATCAGGAGTTCCCTGTTATGCTTTGGTCTCATTCTCCTCGCTTTCAGCTTTTTCTATGTACTAAAATTCTGGCTAGCACACTCCAATTGCCAAATTCAGCAACAATTCAATTCTTCAGAACATGACATTCTATATGAGCTCTTTCTAGACATACTAACATGCTGAAATACTCATGTTTGGTAGCTAATATGATTTGCCTTCTGTTTTCATGTTTCTAATGTTTGGCAGCTGGATGAAATCAGTGCAAGAAATAGCCTCCGACCATCATGGGAAGGTGATGATCAGCAAAATATGTCCTATGGCCACCAGCATGCTCAGTCTCAGGGGCTATTCCAGGCTTTAGAATGCAATCCCACTTTGCAAATAGGGTAAACATTAAATTTCTCAAGATCTCTCAATCACTTAATTTGTCATTTGTTCATTATCTAATCAGTACTGAAATCAACTATTCAAGGCTAAGCCAGTGTCCATAATATTGATTCGTCAATTTATCAGCTATATATCCTAATCCTCTTTCTGTTTGTTCATATGGTGAAAACAGCTACAACCCTGTTGGTTCAGACCAGATGACTGCAACAACACATGCCACCCAGCAAGTCCATGGGTTCATTCCAGGATGGATGCTTTGAGTTTCGTGCTCTTCATTGCTCATAAAGGAACACCTACTATGTAACTTTCTCTCTTGGTGTTGGTAATGTGTAAATGATTTCAAGAGCATGTGTACTTTCATTTGGACATGAAAACTTCTGTGACTGGATTTCAGAACTTTAGCCAGGGACAAGAGGCATGTAAGAAGTTCATAATTATTGCAAGAACTTTGGAAGACTTAATTTGTTTCTCTATGATTATTTGCTTCTTCTCCAACAATGAAGTTACTGAGCTGCTCTCCCTGTGAGATTAGACAGTGTTTAAAGCCATCTTAAGATAGCAAGATTGTTGCCATTTTACCATCTTTTTCTTGACGAGATACCCTTATATGGCAGCTTTGGTTCATAAAAACCATCCTAGTTATAATTATGTATCAGAAAAATCACCATTATATTTGATAGCAAAGAAAATCTTCATGGATTATATTTCCATATCCTCGGCCTAGCTAAATTAATGTTTAAACTAATTTTGGATCTCTCTCTCTCTTTTTTATCACTATTTTCTTTATAATCCCTCATTAAAACACTCTTTTAAACCCAATCGTAAATCATATTGTTTATTCTCAATTTTGTAGCTTATGTAGTATTGAGAAAATAAGATGATTTTTAGAGTTATTTATTGTGATGGTAGTTGAGAAGAATTGAAATAAGATAAGGTGATAAGTGTAATATAGAAAATAAAATAAATTAAATTCAGAGATAGATTTTTTTTTTAATCATGTGAAATTATTTTATTTATTAATTGAAACCTATAATAGAGAATTAGTTCTAATCATACTATAAGTCTATGATTGTTATTTATCGGATAATCAAAATCTCTACTCTTTCACTAAAAGATAAATAAAGAAACAAATAAAATCGTTTCAATTTCAATTTCAAGAATAGCTGTGAACAATTGGGCCAATGCAAAAAAATCTACACATTGAAGAGTCGGCAACGGGCCCACCAAGTTCTAGGGGGCTAAAGGTCTTTGATCCTATTGGGCCTCCATTGAAATCCATATAGACAACTGTCTACGCTCTATACTTTTCGAAAGTAAGTTGAACCGAAACATGCCTGTCAGCACAAGAGAGAGGAAACAGGCCTTCGAAATTTAATACCTCGATTGGTTGATTTTTTTAAAGATATTTACAGCATAGTTATCAAACTAGGTCCGAGTATTCACCCGGTCAAGGAGTCGGGTTCTGGATTTTATAGGTCAATTAGAGTCAACTCGGATTAACTCGGAAAAATTTAAAAATATATATTTAAAATTTTAATATTTCATATGAAAAAATTAAAAAAAAAACATATGAATATAGGTTATTTATGTTGTAAATAATGAAGTTTGAATGAATATTTTAAAAAGTTTTTTATCCCACATTGAAAAGATATTATTTTATGTTTTCAAGTTGAAGTATTTAAAT
>Ga0325403_1006217_pt1 | contig 11347 bp, 3 predicted proteins | sample PopdelMetagenome_19_FD_205665 | JGI IMG/M metagenome (GOLD analysis project Ga0325403, IMG submission 205665) | Populus deltoides microbial communities from Bellville, Georgia, United States - Xylem-PdKOR-R4 | ecosystem: Host-associated > Plants > Phyllosphere > Stem > Wood/Secondary xylem...
CTTTAATTGGAACCTTGATTTTATAGTTATTAAGAGAATTGTATTCTCATAACTATTATCCTGTGTAGCTATATTCTGATAGAGTCCTGTAATCTTAGCGACTCTTGTATTGTAGCTCAGTTGACTTGAAATCCTGCATCTCATCAATTCCCTTTATCTAGAACTATCCAAAGGTGTCTTAATTGTTTTGATTGAATTCAAAACATTTTGATTGTAGAGTTGAAAACTAAGATTTCATATGGCAGGGTTCCCAAAACTTGGATTTCTTGATCTAAGGTTTTTCTTGTTCCTCCTGATGATAGGGTTTGAACTTTCCTTTCCTAACAGCATGGTTAACATGAAGAATCTTCTTGATGACAGGGTTGAATTTTTTTTTCCATAGAAATTTCCTAATAATAGGGTTTTCTCACTTTTCTTTCCTGTCGATTCACGAATCTACTTCTAGCATGGCAAAAACAGTATATTCTTAACAACTTTTTTTTTTCTATAGCTTAGTTAACTTAAAATCCTGCATCATAGCAATTCCCTTCAACTAAAACTGGGTTTTCATAGCTACCAAGAGAATTGTATTCTCACGGCTATTCTCTTGGCATTGTTTTTCTACCTCAGTTAACCTGAAATCCTGTATCTCAGCAATTTCCTTCAACTAGAACTATCCAAAGGCATCTTAACTGTTTTGATGACATGATTAAGACCATAGTTATTAGACCCAACCTTGAGGTTGACTTGGCCAAGAAGCAGGGTCCCGGGTTACACGAGTCAACCCAAGTCAACCCGGAAAAAAAAAATATTTGAAGTTTTAATATTACATATGAAGAAAATAAGAAACAATCCATATGAATATATGCTATACATGTTATAAATAATACAGTTTAAAAGATTATTTCAAAATGTTTTTTCTCCAATATTAAAAAGATATTATGTTAGTATGTTATCCTTTTAAGTTGAAGTATTTAAACCAAAAAGGTTTTTATCCCAGATTGAAAAAACATAACTAATTTTTTGTGAACATAGAGTATATATACTAAAGGGTTTGAAATCCCATATTGAAAAAATAAAACATTCTTTGAACTTTGAAAATGGTTAATAACCAACTAATATATATATATATATATATATATATATATATATATATATATATATATATATAAAAGGTCTCTGGTAAGGAGAGAAAACACATTTGAAAAAAAAAAAGATCTCAATCGGGTTTTGCCAGATCGCCTGAGTCATGGGTCAACCTAGTAGGTTAACCGGGTTTTTGCTCATCCTGGTCTTTTGTCTTACCCATACCAGTCCAGCCACCAAGTCGACCTGCTAGGCTGGTCCAAGTTTAATAACTATGGTTAAGACTGAGATTCCATGCTATCATAACTCAAGGATTAATGTTTTCAACTTAGATTCATCAAGATCTTATTGGATTTCATTGAGTATTTTTCCTATAAAATTTCAAAAATATTTATGCAATGCTTTGGGGTTAGATGACATGCAAACATTCTTACCTGATTTGAAATATAGCCCCCTCTATTTGATGCTCCATTATCATATGGTGTCTTTGTTTGCTATACAAAGCCTTCATAGTCTTTTGATTCATCGACTTATTTGAGTTTACCATATGTCAATCCTCCACTTGAATGTAATTGCCCATCTTATTTGAGTTTAATAACTATGATTACATCTCTCGTTGATCATTAAGCTCGATCATACCCTCAAGTGCGGTGTTGTTTGCTTTATTATAAAGAAGTTTAACAAATCATTCAACTTCTTGGATTATTTAAAAAACCACTCCCTGATTACCTGTGTGTATCCTTCCAAAACTATCAAAAGGTTTTCTAATGTCGACCTCATTTTAGATTATTAATCAACTATGAAGTTATCTTCAGTTGAACTGTACTCTTCAAGCATATGTTATCATCAACCTTTATGGAACTATTAAATCATCTAGATATGCATTGTCATTTTCATGAGTGCATCCTTTTTAGTCATAGTTTACAATAAAGGCTCATCAATAAATGCTTAATGTTATTCACAGTAAATTGCTCTTAGCCCATCTAATCTTATCGAACAATTATTGTTGATCTAATTGCACATATCTAACAACCATTACAGTTACTTATGTAGCCATGAAGTTGTCCCTAATTAGGCCACGCTTCTCTAATATGATATCATTTATTAATGATCCTTAACATCCTTTTAACTAATATGGATAGGTTCATCCTTTTAAACCAAATCTATTTTTATAGATTCTCTCTTATTTCAAGGCTTTGTAATCATCTAGACTCGATCGTGAAAAGAAATTCATTATTATTATCAATGATTCTCCTTTTATCACCCACATCCATGTGATGAAATGCACCTTCAATCAATGAGCTTCTTTATCTCCCAACTGATTTGGATTTTATATATTGTCCTTTTCAAGATCCACTACATTGCTCTTCTACTGCTTAACTTCTCAAGGATGACTCATCTCTGTCTAAGACTTTGCAAAATCAATTGATTAATTTTGTTTAAAAATTGCTCTCTTGTTTTGTAATCAACTCATAAATTTCAAGGATCATGTCCATTCAAGTCTAATTGTTGCAAAGAAATCAAGAGATGTCATTTTAAAAATGTTTATTTGATCGTAACCCCAAGGCATGTCATTCAACACTAAGATGCAACTTTTATGTATTTTTGGTTGAGAATTGACAAGGTAAAGATTAAAAATAAAGTTTTAGCTCAAAGTTGGGTTATCCATGGATCAAAAGATTTTCTTGCATTTTGAAAGCAAAAATATAACTAATATAAGCTTAAATCAATTTTGTTTTGAAATTCTCATAATTCCCAATGGGTTCAATCTTTCTTTTAGGGAAAGGATAATTTGATCCTTTATTCATGCAAGATTGAAATTGATAAAGGTACATGATGAGGTGACCTTTTTTTTTTGTGGGCTTCAAAGCAAGAGGCTCGAGTAAAAACTTGAGGTTTTGTTTGAGAGAAAAAAATTGTCTCATCTTTAACACTTCTTTTATCCGCATGAATAATAACAAGTAGCTTTATTCGTAATGTCATGATTCTTGTAAAAAAGTTCTTTTACATTTTCAGAACACCATTTATTAATCTAAGTTGTTTGCTTGCTTGATTAGAAGGGATTGTTAAAGGCATGTAATGTAGGTTATGATTTTTGGCTATGAAAGAAATGGATATGTAGGCTCATAGAGTCTTTTAAAGTTCTAAAGACTTAGGATCATTATCATATTGTCTTTCTTTTCTTTCATCGTGTTTGTTTGATTTGCCCTTTTTGTTTGTTTTGATGGGGCATCTTTATTTTGTTTTGGCCTTGACTTGGTCACATTTAATAATTCTATTTAGGCATTCCCCTTGATATTTTAGATTTCTTAGGTTCTTTGAGTTTTTAACTACATCTCCTCTGTCTTTGATAGGTGATCTTATGCTTGACCCTAGTATAAGGTGTGATCATAATTAGGATTAACTCTTGATCTTTGAAATTTCTATTTGCTCTCAATGTGGAGTATGATCCTAGTCAGGGTTTTTACGAAGAAAAATTTATTCAATCTTAAATGGGGACCACAAATGATATATTTTTAGAATGTGAAGGGATAACAAAGATAGTCTTTTATTATTTCAAGCGTAAGCGGTTAGAACTAATAAATTTTGTCTTCATTTAGTGTAATGGTTTGGAACTTTTGCATAACAATTATGTTTTAATGAATCAATGACTAACAAATCGAACTACATGTAATTATGCATACAATTAAAATATGGCCTAATAGACATGGGGTGTGAGTTTTTAATTTTTCATGTCTTGATTCAAAATTGTTTGGTCACTTTAAAATGAGAATTGCTTGAATGATTTGTTTGTCACTTTACAAAAAGGTGTTTAAACATTTTTTTTTTAAAAAAACATCAAATTATTTCTGAAATTAAAAAAATATTCAATTTTTCAAGATTATCTTAGCCAAGAGGTTCTTTACAAAACTCATGAGGTCAAAATATTTTGAATAGAGCCATGAGATCAGTTATGAAAGTCAATTTTATAAGTTTTAAAAAAGTAAGGATTGCCTTTTAACATCTTGAATGGCATAACTTAGGATTCGATCATTTTCTTTTTCTTTTTCTTTTTTCTTCTTAGTCAATAATAAAACATCAAAACATCTCTTGATTTCAAAACAATAAAGATATGAAGAAAATCCACATTTAATTAACAAATAGGATATGATCTTGACAAACATGAAAAACAAAACAAGCAAAGCTTTATAGCAAAAATGATTGACAATGAAACACCATTCTTAGATCAGCTTCTCTGGGAATATCTATGTCTCACCAACATCTTCAATCACTTGTTACGCTGAGGATGATTTGGTAATAATGTAATAGGTACCATTATCTTTCATAAACTAACCTTGTTCATCGGTCACAAGCTTCTGGACTTGACACTTGAATTTTGTAATTTTTTATTGAGTGGATGAAGATCCCATCATGATATTTGTACTTCTCATTTGGACTATACCACATAAGGAATGGTGCTTTGGGGTAATTGTTCTTGAAGGTGTCACACCCGGACATCACGACGACTCGTTAAAAATTTTCTTAACTGGAAAAGATATTTAGCATCTTTTTTTTTGGGGGGGGTGATGTCTTGTTCAAGGAGTCGCCACCTAGTATTATGGTTATTAGGAATCCTAACTAGTCAACAGAGATTCTATGGTACGAAACTAGTTAAGCGAAAGGGAAGATGCTATCACCCCTTAAGCGTCCTACCTGAGGCAGACTACATTGCTGGTTTTGTCTGAAATTGCTAAGAATTTAATCTCCCTTTCCTTTTTTATTCTTCCTATCATGTTCTTCACTCTAGCATTAGTGAACAATTCCTACAAATATTTCCAACTCTGGTGTTGGTAAATATCACACAACCCAAAATATTACGTTATTCCTGACTTTGGCGTTAGTGAATAATTTCACAAAAAATGAATTTGAAGAAGAATTTTCTAGGCCATTTTCTTCTTGTTTACCTTTTTTTATCATATTCCCTTAATAGACGGAAATAACAAAGACATTGCACAAAAGATTTTGTGTTTAATAGTACTGGTTCACAAATTGAGTACATAACAGAAAAAATTCAAAACATAAAAAAAAAACAAAGTGCGAGGAGCCTACAAATAAATCAACAAAGATCCTCAAATATTTTTGAAATTTTCTTGTAACGTCCCCCGTACTGAAACCAATGCATCAACCTTAAAAAACAAAACATGATAATTTTTTTTCTTTAATCCCACACACAGTTTATTGAAATTTCTATTGAAATTTCAGTAGAGTTTCCCCTATGCCGGGAGGTCTCAAGTTATCGACAAATCATTTGTACACATCTTGTATTCATTGATCATACACAATCTAATCATTCCAAGTCTCAAACTATAGGCTTTTAAGATAAAATTCACACAATTATCAAGTTATAAAAATGAGAAGAATTCTAGGATTTAAGAGGTAACCATTAATTAACCATCGTAATTGCTTTCATACGTTAGCATAATATATATTTTAAATTTCAATTTACTACTTACAGTTTTAACAAAAATAACACTACATAACTTTATACATACAATATAGGAGTATTGTTATATACAACCCAAAAGGAAAATTCTTCAATCTTTCTATTAACTTAAGTGACTATACAGAGGGAACATCCAAGCATTAACTAAGGGTCATGCTGCTGAGATGAACCTGCATAGTAATTTGCATAAACATAATTAAATTAATTAAAGTGATATAGTATATTTTTCATTACACTAACAATTTGCTTTTTAATTCTTTTATTCATCAATTTCTATAGTTTTCCACCTGCCAGCACACCCATCTTATCCAATAATAACTAATTCTATTGAGCCCTTTCACATGGTACCAGTTTCAAACCAGAACATTGGTCCATTCATAAGGCACCAGTTCCAATCCAAGACACTGGTCCCACCATTAACCCATTCATAGGACACCAGTTCCAAACCAGGACACTGGTTCATTCATCATTCAAACACTACATATAAATACAAAATTTGAACTACATCTTTTCAAGGACTAAGTTAAAGAATTACACAAGACTTTAAATTAGAAATCGAAGTGTCAGACACCTAACTGAAAACTGTTCTCTGCTAGTCATCCCCTGCTCCCGTCTATTTTCCACAATTTCACCTTTTATTACAAAATAATGAGTCAAGAGATTCAGAACAACCCCTTTTCCTCTTCTTTTTTCTTCCTTCTTCTAACCCTGCCCTTCCCACTAGTAAATGTTTTATAAGTTTTCTTCTTAAATCTTACGTGAAGCACTGTCAGTTCACTTACTCTCACTTTCCTTTGGATTCCAAGGATGAATTTACAAGGTTTCCTCTCAATTTTTATTTTCTCCTTTTTCTTCCTCTCCTTGGCGAGCCACTACTCTAGGGATTTCTAGAGATTTCTTGTTATTTATAATTATGTTCTTTCCTTATTTGTATCTTGCCCCCCATATTTACTTATATGTTCACATTGACCCTACCATTCCTTTTATCAATCCATTGACCCCTATTGCTTCTCTTTCTCTTAACTAACTCTTACTCCTTTATTATTTTTTCAATTTCACCCCTCTCATTAAATAACTTCTCTTTTAATCAAATTAATTTGTTCAATTTAATCATTTCTCCACATCCTTTTTATTTTATTTTATTTTACATTTCTGATATAAAAAAGGGGCTTGTTTGGCCAAATATCAAACTAGAATGAGCATAAAAATTATGTCCAAGGCATAAGAGTGTGTTTTGCCAAACACACCCTTAACAAACACAATTTGGGTTGGTTGGGCCTAAAGCCTAGACCCGACCAACTTTTTTTGTTTTTGGGGCTGGGTTTAGCTCGGTAGTGCAGGCTGGACCCAGCTGACCTGACCCGGTTACTGGTTCAAACAATAACCGACCTAGGCAGCAGGCACGCATGAACTAAGTCACGTGTGCTCTGCACAGTGCGAAGGTATTTATAATTACCTTCGCATTGTTTTGCAAACTTTAGAAATGGATTAAGCGGGCAGGAGGAAGAAAGCTTACCTGAGCGAAGATGAAAACAAAGATGAGGGTAATGATCCTCACACCGGCCAGAGAATGTCCTTTTCTTCCCCCTTCCTTTCAGTCTCTCCTCCCTCTGTCTCTCTTTTTTTTTGGTTTTTTCTTTCCTCTATATGTCTCTCTACTTTTTTCCTTTGTATTCTGGATCCCCCCTCTGTTTTTGGGTTTTTAGTTTTTTTTTTTTTAATTTTCCTCCCCCCCTTTTGACTGTTGATTTCTTTGGTATTTATAGGGATTTTCCTTCTCTGCCTCAACCTACATCTCTTCTTCTGATAAGCATGGCTTGGGGAGTTGGTTTCCTCCTAGGACTCAGATGCGAGATTCGATCCTTATCTCCCCAGGATTGTGATCTTCATGAAGACAGGGATTGATCTTTGTGTTGGTAGGACTAGGATGCTCGCATTTCAATTTCTTTCCCTTTTTTGTAGGCAGATTTGCAGCATCAGAGGAAGAAGAACTGTGCATGTTTGAAACAGTGTTGTTTTGGACTGGGAATGACCATTTCTCAATTTGATCCTTGAAGTTTCCAAATTTTGCATTCAAGCCCCTGATCTTTTAATTTCAAATTTTAACCCCTTAAAATTAGATTGAAAAGTAAATGGGTCAAAAATTGGGTTATAACAGAAGGCATGAAAATTCCAATGTTATGCCTAATTGTGCCTTTTCCTCGGCAATAAAGGTGAATCGAAATGGGAAGCATATATGAAGTAAACCCTTCCCTAATAGCAACACATCAATGCTTCTGGTCTTAAAGTTGAAAATGTCACGTTAGGAAAATATTCTCCCATCAACATTGTAGAAGGCCAAAGGAGTTACACGAGGTTCTTTTCTTTTTTAAACCCTTATATTTATCGATTGGTTTTTATTCTATTATTTTCCATTATAATCCTCCATGACCCATACTTCCATGAAATCACTTTCCCTATCATTGCAGGTTATGGCAAGTTTTTATTTGTTTTTGATGAGCTCAATATCTTTGCTATCATCATCCTCGAAGACTGGTAGAGGAAATGAAAACAAGCAATAGCTCTCCCTTTTCACTTCAAATGCAAATATGTTTCTCTTCCAATTAAGCCAATGAAGTGAACCATTCACATAAATGGTTTTCATATGATAAAGACACTCCTCTTGTGGCAGCTTCACTTCACCCAACAGCTTTCATCTCTAAGTTTATGATTCAAACAACTCAGCTCTAATACAGTAATACATGTAGAATTCTTTATCATGCGGATGAAACTTGGGTTTCAAGAATCTCATGATCTTATAGTGTAAAAGCTTTGATCTTTCAATTATCATGCCAAATTCCACAATATCATATATAATGATATATAATAAAATGGTCCATTATATGTGTGGCAGAGTAATGCTTCTTGATTTGTTGATACCACAATCTCTACATGGTCAGGTAGGAAATAAAAAGACATTTCAGGATGGGGCTTCTAAGTGTTAATTGAAACAAATGAAACATAATATTCATTTTTTATCACGCTTTGTATAAAGAAACTAAAGACAATATTGGTTTTTTAGCCATATAGCTTCGTGAAAGTGGACTCATAAGTGAACTTGTTACACTCCTTGGAAAGAAGCCTATATTTTCCCATAGTCTCCATTAATAGATGCGTTAAAATTTCATAGATGATGTTTAGACATATGTGTCACAAGCTGAGTTCATGGTAAAGCAAATGTTTTTGTTGTTGGCTTAAAGAAAACCACAGTGATGCTTCTGGATTGGAAGTTAAACAAATCCTTCTTAACACTGTCAGACTTTTGACAATTTAAATCTTTAGGGGAAAACAAAACTTGGGGGACCTATATTTCAACCTTTGAACATGCAAGCTAAATGTATGAGCATGTATTCATATGAAAAAATTGTTTTTTAAGTGGTGATACATAGTCATTACTCTTGCAATAAATTTTATTCTTGCCCAAACTTTATAACGAGAATTTCTTAGGTAATGATCATTATGTCACCCATAAGTCTTGAACTCAAGATGTTATATGAAAGGCTTATCTTGATGCAAAAAATATGTAGGGAGCATACAACCTAAGGATATGTTCTAGTTTTTTTTTTTTTTAATATAAGACAAAGGGTAGGTTTACTACTTCATCTCTAAAAGGGTATTTTGTTGTCCCAATGATCACTCTTATGAAGGTAATATGAGGGCCTAGTAGGCAATGAGATAGTATATGTACCAATCATTACCAATTTAAGCACTCTATGAAAAATTAGGGTTTACACAAATTTAAACCTTACTCAAGTCATAAGGTAAGCTGCTAGTCCCCCACTTAACCTAAAGTTTTATAATGTGTGCCCTCATAAATAATATTAGTGATGCATGAATGTTTTTCATCGATATCCAATATATTATTCATGATAGAATATAAAGAGAATGCATTGTAAAGCTCTTAAACAATGTAAATCATTCATAGCTGAAAAATAAACAAACATCAATCTTCATGTAGCATAAACAAACAAAACAAATCTTATTCCTAGGGTCCCCAATGGAGTCGTCATCCTATCGTACCCCTTGTGAGAGCGCGACGTCGTTGTGACCCTTCTTAGGTAGGATAAGAGGTCTTTGGTTAAATAAAGAGTCATCACCTAATATTATGATTATTAGGAACCTTAACTGGTCTTTTAGAGATTCTAGAGAAGAGACTGGTTATATAAAGAGAAGGTATTAGCACCCTTAATACGCATTACCTGAGGTAAGCTACATTATTTTTCTTTGTTTGCTATGGTCAGATGGTGTTTCTATTTTTATCAGCCTATTATGGCAGATTTGTTACGATGAACAAACCCTTATTTCTTAGGTCAATAACTTAGGCTAAAAGTTTGAAATGTTCTCAATTATCATTGAGGATTCTTTCGATACAAACTTATAATTTTTTGCTATCATGTCATTTCAAATAATATTTCAGATAAAATTCCCTGTAGTTTTTATTCTTATATTATAAATGAATGAGTTATATTACTTCCAATAATATTTTAAAAATTAACCTCTCATACAGGTTTTTATCCTTATATTAAAGCAAGTAATAAATTATTATTCCTAATAATATTTTGGATATTAACCCCTTTTTAGGTTTTTTATCCTTAAATTAAAAGTGGATAACATATTTTCTTGCCAAAAATAAGTTTTTTATATATATTTTAGAAATATAGGTCATAATCCTTTGAAATTTTATAAACTCATTGTAAAATTCATGCAATATATTTTTTTAAACATGCTAAAGTATTTTATATTCTTAAGAAATGCTCAAATAATTTTTAGAATTTTTGGCCATATGCTAAAAAAATTATATTTTTTTATAATAAGGTTTTGTTCGGAAAAAAATCAAAAATTTTCCTTTAACCAAAATTATCAAAATAGGTCTAAGAGTGTGTTGGTTAAACACCCTTTTAAAGCAAAAAAAAAAAAAAATTCTTTATCAAAATATTTGAAAACCAAAAATCATGTCTTGATAATTTTTATGTGACCATATGCAAAATAATAATAATTAATTTGAGAAAATTATATAAAAATTTTTCTTAAAAAAATAACAAAATAAATATTTTATTCTCATTGAATATTCATGAGTATTTTCTTAATAAATGTTTGCATATTAGGCTCATATATAATTATTTGCAAAATAATTACTAATATTACCATAAAATGCTCTAATTTTATTTGAAAATATGGTATTATCAAATGCTTTTTAAAATAACTTTGTATCTATTGTATTTAAAAATAATTTTATTTTAAAATATATAAAAAATAAAAATTCAAGAGAAATAAGCTGAGGTATACTTGGACTTAAAAGACTAGCCAAGCATGCCTTGACTTGAAACAGTGGGCTTGTTGCATCTAGGATTATTAGGCTCGGAGGCCTGGAGTTTTAGAAAAAAAAAAAAAAGAGTAAATGACACATCATATACCTGAGAAGATGACCTTTCATACCTTGTAACAAATTTTTGCCCACCATTGATGATAAAGCAAAAAATATAGATTCGTGTATTGTAGGCTCTAGAACTCAAATTTTAACTTAGATTTTTTTTAAGAAAAACCCAAAACAACATCTTAGAAATCTTCATAAATTCATTTTCAATTCAAAAATATAATTTAATTATTCTAAGAACTCAAAATGAAATTAAATCAAAAGCTATCTCTTCTCCCTCTTTGTTGCCTCTCTCTCCTCTCTCTCAATTGTTAGGGACCACAATGTGATAAAAATGAAATATTGTGTTCGAAATGTAAACCTTGACCAAAGTGTAAAAAAAACAC
>Ga0325403_1006221_pt1 | contig 11345 bp, 10 predicted proteins | sample PopdelMetagenome_19_FD_205665 | JGI IMG/M metagenome (GOLD analysis project Ga0325403, IMG submission 205665) | Populus deltoides microbial communities from Bellville, Georgia, United States - Xylem-PdKOR-R4 | ecosystem: Host-associated > Plants > Phyllosphere > Stem > Wood/Secondary xylem...
CCCACATACATGACTTTTTTAAAAGAATAAAATAAAGGTATGACTTCCTAATCCTGCGGTTTGTTTTTGTGATTTAATTTTTTTTAAATATTTTTAAATTTTTTTGTTAATTAAAAAACAAAAACTATATTATTTTAATATATTTTAAAATAAAGAATACTTAAAAAAAAAATATTGCCGCATTATAAAGCAAGCTCTCGGTGCAAGACATGGAATGCGTGTAATACAGCTAAGAAGCCAACGAATAAAAACGTGCGATCGCCCAAAACATTTTCATAAACGCTCGCACTTTCTCTCAACCTTCCCAAGAACCAATTTGATATTTTTATCCAAACCCATAAAAAACCCTCGCATCACGTTCAGCTGATTTCACTCCTCACAAACTCTTTCCCCAAGGTACTCTCTCTGAGATTCTTCTGTGTGTTTCAAGGGTTAGAGTTTCATTTTATGGTTTATGCCCTTCATTTCTCAATCTTTTCTGTTCTTCATGTGATCGACGTTTCATTTTTCACATATATGTATATATATATGAACTTTGTAATCACAGAGTGTCTGTCAGTCATGCTGTTTGGATGAACTCTTGTTAATTATACAAATTGTTTAAATTACTCATTTCCTTTTTTATGCTGTCGAATTAATAGTTTGTTCGTCTAGATTCATGATGCCTATAAGATTCTTGAATATATTTGTAACTGCATCTCTCTTAAAAATTGAATTCTTATCCTTGAATTGTGATTAAAATTGTTACAAATACTTCTCAATATTGTTGTTCTCTATTGACACGCACGTAATTTCATGTTTACACGATCTACGCAAAATAGAGAACTAAATCGCTGTTCTTTCTTCTTCTTCTTCTCCTTTTTTTGATCATTTTGATGAATTACTGAATTCCATAGTTGGTTCAAGATTATATATTTAAGGTTTTTGGATCAGATCTGTTAATATTAAAAAAAAATAAAAATTGAGAGATGGGATATTGGTTCTGTTCGTAAAGGGAATTGGGCTTTGCCAAAACATAGATTTAGGCTGGAGATGACTTCTGTATTGGCTGGTAGATTTGGAGTTTCGTTGTGTTCATAATGTTATGGGTCTGGAAGCATACGATCCATGTCAGTTCTAAATGAAATGATACCGAGAGCATGATGTGCAGTGTCATGCAATTTACGTTACTACAGTTCCAGTTCATTCTTTTTTTTCTTCTTCTTGGAATTAACTCCAGTTTTTTTTTATGATACAACTGCAGAAAATACAATCATGGGAAGCAAGGCGCCAGGCTGGGCTGATCAGTGGGGTTCAGGAAGTTTCAGCAAGGAAGACGATGAGAAATTCATGGCGAAAATAGGGCATAACAATGGTAACGCCAGCAAGAAGATGGCGGGGGTCAAGGCAGCAGCTTCAACAGGACTCGACAAGGCCAAGACAGCTGCTCAGAAGGTAAAGAGTGGAACTTCGGTGGGTATCAAATGGGTCAAGAACCAGTACCAGAAAAAGACTTCAAAATAATTTGTAGAGCTCTGAAAAATGGCATACTGGAATAGGCTGGATGGTAACGGAGGGGTTAAAAAGAGACCTAGACAGGATGATCTACAAATCCATGGAGATACATTTATTTACGATATTCCTTTCTTTTTTCTTTGTTACAATGAAATAGTTAAAAATGTTTTTTTTTTAATCATTATGCGAAAGATCCCTTTCGAACTCTTCAAAATTCAATTAAGCCGATCTCGAATTATTTCGTCAAATGCCATCCTTTTAATTTGATTTCTTGGACTAGCCAACCAAACTTCCATGTCTTGGGGCCAGTTGGTTGCAGTTTTCTGCAGAAACAGCACAAAGCAACGTCGTTTGGGTTGATTTGACAGAGTAAAAACTGTACAAGAAAATCATCTGAACCAACAATTCCCGGCCTCGTTTATTAATTTATTCGTTCTTTTTCTAAAGAGACCTTGTTCATGCATCAATGTAAAATAACCAGTCAGGCAAATAATCCAAAATCAACCAGAACACAGGGAGAACTGCAAGCCATGCACTCAGCGCAGAATTGACATAAACAGCCATGAACGCAAATTGGAGAAAAGTGATTTACTTAATATAGACAGCAAATTATCCAAAGATAAAAGGGAAAGTCAGAGACCAGTGTTACTTGGAGACAGCAGCAAACAACCGAGGCAGTAAAGAATTTACAAGTAATCTAGATTCTTCCTTCTTTCTTTTTCTTTTTTTTTTTGCATGGCTCGAACACACAGATGTGCCGTTGTAGCATTTCAATAGACCCCAAATGTGTTCTCACCACTGTAGCTCATGTAAAGGAACCCATCTTCATCCTTGTTTTCCTCATATATTGCTGACATCATGGCAGCTGCAGCAATGCAACCAATTTTCACGTCACAAGATCCGTAACACAGGCAATGTTCATAAATTTTTGAATCAAAATACACTAAATGTTATCTCACCAGTTGGTGGTAGAATGTTCTTCACGAAGATGAAAATAGCCTTCTCTGGACTGAGCTTGATCCTTTTTCGGACCACGTACACGAATTGGCCAACAGTGAGATCAGCAGGAACCAAATATCTACTCATCCCAAAGTTACAAATTAATTTCCATTATGACAAAGAAAAAAAGGTTGCGAAAAAATGTGAAATATACTAGTTAGCACACATCAATACATCTACTAAGCACCCTCCAACCATGTAGCAATACCTAGAGTGAGATTTATGTTTCTCATTACCATTCAGCTAGGATGTTAATACATGAGCACATAAGCTTTGATCTCACATAAATCACGTGCCATTTATGTAACCTAAGCATGATCTAGAACACACAGCAACAAAATAGGAGCCAAAGGATATAAAGCCCCAAATCTAACAAAGTCAATTTCAGGGTCAATAAAAGTAAGGGTGAAGGAGTAACATGTAGAAACTACACCATTCTAATCCTTCAGAACAGAAAATCAGACTCTGCATATGACTAATATACATGATATGTAAGCATACAAACACGATTACTCACTTAACAGTAAAATAGCTCTACAAAAAAAAAAAATACTAACAGCTATAATTCATGGTAATAAAAAGTTTGGAGGGCTAACTTTTTCTTGTCAATGTCAGGGACATCACTCTTCTCAGCCCTTTCCACAATCACCTACAAAAATCAATCACTTATATTAACTTCAAACTAAAGGACTTGCCGTCCGAACACACATGAACACACAATAATGGGGTTAAAAACAAACATACAGGAATTCTATCAGGATATTTTTCTCTGATGCGAGCAGCTTCTGCCTGCCTCCTTTCTGTCATCCATCCATCCAACACAACACAATCTTTAAATAATTCCACACCGAAATCAAAATCTAAACCCTAGATGAATCGACTATTCAGGATTGAAACAGATCACAACAAAAAAAACAAAAGTTAGGGTTTATCAGAGAAATATTTGAATACAAACCGAGAGGATGTTCCATCTTGAACGAGCTTTTAGCCATCGCGATGATCTGCAATTTCTTTTCTTTTGAAGATGAAAAAACTTATTCCGGTCAATTTTAAAAATAAATTGTTTAAAGAAGAAAAGCAGAGTAAGATTATAACGTAACGTACCGAGATCGAGAAGAAGAATTCAGAATTCGGATCCGAACGGAAGGAAGCAAGGGAGAGAAAAAGAAGGGGAAATAATAGTAATAATAACAGGCTGCAAGCAAGGGATACTTCTTCGCTCTTATTATTATTGTTGTCTATTCTCTACAGTCCTTTGTGTGGACCCCACGTGAATTAAAGATAGACGGTGTCGTTTATAATTATCTATTTATTTACGGCCTGGATCTGAAATAAATTGGTAGTTGCTAGTATTTACAGTAACTTGTGGTCTATGGAAGCTGCGCTACTAAGATATTTTGAAAAGATATTTTTTTCTTCTGTGATTGTATTTAAAAGCGTGATTGCAGTGTATTTTATTTAAAAATATATAAAAAATAATTTTAAATAAAAAAATTAAATTTTAATCCCACGAATACACCATTAACTTTTAAGAATTGTTACAAGGATTACCGTTGAATTTAAAAATAATATTTAAAATTATTATTTTTAATATATTAATATTAAAAATAATTTTATAAAAATAAAAAAATATTATTTTAATTAATTTTCATATAAAAAAATATTTTAAAAAACCGCCATGAATCCCTGAAACTCTCGCCGAACACCTCCCATGTCTTCCAGTTTCATAAGCCCATCTGCTACTTTTTTTCGTTAGGATTTGCATCAACCACAAAATGAAAGAATAGGAATCATTATTGCTGCATGGCTTAAAAGCTCCTAATCAAATCCACCAACTTTTGGCATTGCTAATCGAGACACAGCAGAGTTTCTACAATGGATTCTGGGTAACAGAGTATAGAACATTTCAAAATCGAATGAGAGCTGGAAAAGCCACTGCCAGGACTTGTGTTTATTGTTAGCTTCATTGCCCGTCGAGTTGTAAACTTGCAAATCGGCTTTCCTGTGTATCAAAGAATTGTTTAGTGGTCTTGCCTCTTCTGGCCGCTTTTGCGGTCTCTCTCCTTAGCTAAAATGGAGAAGTCCACGATGTAGGGCATCTGCTCCCTCACACACGTGTGAGCAAGGACGTGAATGTACATGCATTTTCTCTCCCTCTCTATTAGGCGTAATATGACATGGTTTCTATACTCACAAAAAAATACAGAAAAGACTCGAAACACCTGATTCTTCAGTGCATCATCTTCCTGAGGTTGGAAGAGCACTATCACCTAGAATGTTGCTCTCCACAAAGCCTTCTCACCCTCCCCACACCGCCGATGGACCTCCTTAATCCTATCAGCAGATCTGCAAATCCCACTGCAGCTCCAATCAAATGACGCAACGCAGATGTTGCCAGCCTGTGCCTTCCACTCGCAATCTGAGGAAACAAGAAGTGAAAAATAGTCAGAATTTGAAAAATGGTATCTCAGTACTCGCACAATTCCATTCTGCTTTGGTCCTGGCAGAGACTAAGGTTTAGAGCACATGTGCTCGAGGATAACCCATGTGGAAATCTTATTTGTTATAAATTTGCAAATAGCAACTGACAGGAGGAAACAGAAATAAATGTGTTCGAGAATAGCCATACAAGGCTACTGCACTTTCATTTGAATAGTGATCGTGGCAGTATGATAATTGTCACTATCATATTGAGAATTCCAAATTGTAAATCAGAAGCATCAAAAAGCTGCATAGGATTTTCCATCATGAAATTATTGATTTTTCTGGGAAAATCCTATTATTTCTATATCAACTTTCAAAAACACCATGCTGTACATGATAATTTCTCCAAACTTTACAAGAAATGGTAACAAATAATCACATCAATCCAATATTTAGTCAATTCATTCTGGTGCGTAGTGTATTCCTTCAGGGTGTAAATATTGATGTGACAGAGGCTCAACCCCCACTAATCATAACAAGGGAAAACCCAGTATCTTCAGCAAGACAGTAATTGGTGGGTTTTATAAATTGTATTAAAGTCTAATTCAGTCCAAGAAAATCTCCTCTTCTTCTTTTTTAACTAAAGTTTTCCCATATTTCAAGTAAAATATAGCTTTACCAGGTGGAGTGCCACAACATAGCCTCCGATCATCAATGTGATCCACATCCAGTCCAATAAACCACGACCCCAGCGAAACATCCTCGTTGGCAAACTTGTGCAGAACATGTCTGAGATAATTATTTGCACAAGAACCAGAACCATCATTAATGCAAGGAAACTATGGGAAAAAGCTTGAAATTTAGATCCAGGCACAATACTCCATCATCTCATGTTACAAATAAAGAGGAACTTACTGGTTTATTGATATATACGTAGCCAAATCTTTTGAAATGGCATACAGCTGCCCAGTAGCATGCCGGAAGTACTTATTCCCTGCCTCACCGAATTTCCAGTACTCGGGTTCATGGTACCTCACACCCCTGTTCAACTCAACAAAGTGACAAGTTAAGAATGTCCAAGATGATTCCTTTCCTAAAACTTTTCTGACAGAATGAATCCAGGACAATTTCACTTACTTTTGATTAAGGACAGGACCAGATTTCATGCATCCAATATATACTCGTGGTTTCTTTCGGTGTCTGACTAGAGTTTCTCCAAGTGTTGCTGCACCAAGTAGCAAGAAAATGGACTTAACACAAATTTATAAGAAAGTAGAAGCTATGAACAGCAATTTTCTCGCATGGATAAAACTGATGAGATAATTCATGTTAATTGTCGCATTGATCCTAGAGGATATGAAAGAACATAAATTCTTCAGATGGTGGAATATATAAATTTTTATACGATTATAATAATCCGAAATCTTTTCCAATTGATTTTTTATTTGGAAAGAGGGAAAAGAATACGTCATTAAACATCTTCAGATAATTATATACCACTAAGAATGGAGTCACTGCACATTATATGTTGACCTACCTATATTTACATGGACATCATCATCAACTTTGACATAGAAATCTGCATCCCACAAAGCAACAGCAGTTGCAAAATATATCTTTGTCTTGGCTGACAATTCAAGATACCCTTCAACATGGTCCTGCTCATATTGTAGCAGAGCAAACATGTGAGTTCATAGATTTTTCTTTTCCTGAGTAGGCATGTACTTTTTCTTCAGAAGTGAGCAAGTGTTTCATTAAATAGGACAGCGCAATAGAATTGGAGACAAAAGCCTTACCAGTCTCAAGAAATCTCCATGCTTTCTGTCCTCTGCTTCAATGGCTCTGTCCAAAATGCCTCCTGATGTGGCACTAGACAATATAAAATAATTTTAAGTTAAATTAAATTCATGATCAAGCATTTTCAAAGCTATTGGCTGTCATGAATACATTCAGAGAGCACAGGTTTAATTCAGAAGTTTTGATTGTTTTCATCACCATAAATGTATATTTGAGAGCTGAAACCATATGCCCAGCCTACATAACTACCTCTGAATAATTTCATTAACTTGTGAACATTGACTCGGAGAGATTGACATAGTAGAGTGACTCCCAGAAAATAAATTATGCTATATGATACCATAGACTGAGCATTTCGACTTATGTTAAAACAATGGGAGTACAAGTTACTACTGAAATTTTATTTCTATGGGAATCCAAATGCACCCAAAACCCTTTGCAATTATTGCAATGTTGTAGCTTACTCTTCGAGATTCTTTCAGTGCCTATAGCTGACATCAGGATAATATGGATTCTCAAGAGAGATGACATTAATTTGATCACAGAAAACAAATGGAAGAGTTATGCAGCCTTAAAATATTGACAAAATTTTGAATTGGTGCATATCAAAGAATCATCACAATCTAAAAGGTTAAGCTATTAGGTGAGGTCCCAAGAATAATTTTATATTCCTCTCTAATAGGTGCATGGGTAGCCCTAATCATCGAACACATGAGGGGTGAGCAAAGATTCAAAATTAAGGCCAAAAACATACACTCAACAACTCGGACTAACATACACATACTCCATTGCAAATTACACACACCCTTATCCATATCATTAAAGAGAAAAGAAGCCTGACTCACCTATGACCAATGACAAAGCGAACAATGATACCCTTCTCGTCTTCCAGTTTCTTCCTTTTTTCACCTATTTTTCATTAAGGGGAAAAAAAAACTTAGTCAGCAATGAAATCTCACACAACAATTAAAACAGCATAAGAATAAGTATGGACACAATTCAATGAACCTTGTGGGAACCATGTAGCGCGAACTGAATCTCTTCTTTTGCGGCTGCTAAAAGCTGTATTAATTCCAACAACCATCAAATATCTTCTTTTCCCAGATGACCCAGTCCTCTTTAAGTCCTCTGACAAAGGAGAGCCACTGAGTATGGACTCCTGTGCTGCCCTTGCAGCAGCTAATTCCATCTCTAAATTTGAAATAGTTTTGTCTAATGTCCTATATTCAATTTACAATAGTAAGCTTGCTGTTCAGGATGCCTTCATACAAATCAACTATGTAGGCAGAATGTAGAACAATTACTGGGCATAAGCTATACTTACTGAATGGCATTGTGAGTTTTATAAACTTCCCCAATAATATCCTTAGAGTCACGCTTCACTTCTTTCTGATGCAACTAAAGGGACTCGAATCAGATTTCGAACAACAATAATTCAGATGAGTAACATAAAAGAATGACGAAAACAACTTGAAATGCCTGAGTCTAGCCACCAATTAAAAACATGAAAGGACAAAGAATTTATCATGTCATAAATAAAGATACCCACAATTTCATCACCACAACCCTCTGAAACTAACTTTAGACTTTCAGCCTCCATTGTAGTTGTACGAGTGATGCCTTTAGGCTCGGGAACTGTCCACATCCTGCCACCATTTTTCCTCGTTAACATTCCATCACAGATTAAGTGCCAACAAGAAGTCACCTTGTTGAAGATTTTTGCAATTTCTTTAACCGATAAATAAAGATAATGATGCTAACAAAAATAGAATTTACTTGCAGAACCACAAATGTGCAGACAACTATCGAACATATAACAGAAACTTCGATGATTTCATTGCTATGAAATTACTTCTGGAGACATATCTAGACTGAAGAAAATAATCTATGTTTAGATTTGAAAGAGAAAGAGAATTTACAGTTAAAGAGTTTTCCTGGGAGATCATTGAAATGATCACTACAATGTCATGAAGAGTTTCTAGTCAACTATCTCCAACAAAAAAGAGCAGTCACTACTACCAGATACTAAAGAAGGATTTATGGCAATGACAGCAGATGTCGGTAGCCTTCCTTCCCCTGGTGCACAACCATGTGGGAGCAGGTTGCATAAATAAGTAGCGGTAGTTTTTAATGGTAGCACATGGATTTCCAACAAATAAACCACATTTAAAACCACGACCTTAAATAAAATCACATGAACAGTAATAACAAAGAAAAAATTAATTATTTATTGGATGATGGAGGTAATGGCAGAAGAGCATGAAAATTCTTGAAAAGGAATGAATTCACAAAGGGAACACAAAATTCTGATAGTAATAGCATTGAAGAAAAAGAGAAAGTCAATGCATCATTAGAAAGTCAATGCATCAAAATCCTAGTTTGGATAATTAGATCTACCTCGCTTTAGCTAGAAAATAAAGCCAGAAATTGTATGGAAAATACAAACTTGAAAACTGGTGAAATATTAAGATTCAGATAATTTAAAGAATAATCAACATTCTTAAAAAAAATGAAAATCAAAACATATTTTTCCATTAAACCAGCCAAAACATGCCTACGATCTATACAAAAAAAACAATCAACAAAACAGAGATCTTAAAAAAAAAAAACAGCTTGTACCCATTTCATAAAAATGAGAAACTTAATCAAATAACCTCTCCAGAGATTGCCACAGTAGGCAATTCACAAGAAAAACAAGCATACCTATTGTTGAAGAACACTCCAGCACAAAAGCAAGCTAAGCAAAAGAACAGGGCCCATTTTTTTGATATAACATTTTTAGAAGACTGCTGGTCTCCTCTGCTCTTGAAAGACATTTCTTTTCCTTGTTATTTCTATCTGGGATTTCCAATTCTTCCCTTGTATTTCACAAACTGAAAGCTATCTCAACAAAAGCACACCCATATGCAAGAAAAACAGACAACAGCAACCAAATCAAAGAGACAGTTGAAACTGAAAGCTCCCTCAAGAAGTAGTTAGAATTTCTTCTAGGAGTACCAGAGCTGTGAAAGAAAGCTCTGTCCAAGATTTGAAGCAAAGAAATGTGAGAGAGAAGGAGTAGAACAAAGTGGGTGGTCTGGTTTTTTAACTTGTCCTTGTTTTTGTTCTTTACTTTATCCTCCCAGCTAAAGCTTTGCAGTTTGTTGTAGTTGTCGTTCTTTCTCTCTCTAGAAAGTATAGAAGTACTCTTCTCTGCTTTGCAGGCAATGGTAGACCTCCTAACTACCTCTCTTCTTATACCAAATTACCACACCACCATCTTCTACTCTACTGCTAGTTTTTCATTTTATTTAATCTTGTAATCCACTTTCAGTATTTATTAATTTCCCTGAAATGGGATTATAATTGTTCGGTGATGTAATAATAGTTGATCTTTAAAATATATTTATTTAAAAATATATTGAAATAATATTTTTTTTATTTTTTAAAATTTATTTTTAAAATCAATACTAAAATAAAAATAAAAATAATAATTAAATAAAATTTTCAAAAATACTTTTAAAACATAAAATTAAACAAAATCTAATAGTCTACATCAGAATCTAAAAATAGGAATTTTTTTTTCTATTAGAATAAAGTTTCTTTCTTTCTTTAAAAATGTTTATGAGAATAAACTTTTGTGAAAAGGAAACTTCAACTTCTAAGCTGCCATTTATGGGTTCAGTTTTACTAAAATAAAATCTTGTTTGAAACATTGATTACCCTGTAATTTTAAAATTTTAATTTTTTTAATTAAAAATTAAAAAAATTATATATTTTGGATTGTTTTAACATGCTAATCTTAAAAATAAAAAATTATTATTTTAATTTATTTTAACATGAAAAAAACTTTAAAAAATAACCGCAACTATATTACTATATTCTTAAACAGATAAATATAAACTTGAGATTCTTCTTTTTTATTTTTTCTATTTTTTATTACTAGGAAGTATATATCGTAAAGAATTGAATATATATCATGGGATAAAAATCATGAACTTCAATTTAAAAATAAATAAATAAATATCATGAAACTACTAAAGTTTTTATCCTATAATATAAGACACCATAATGAAATGTAAAAATTGAAATAATTTTTTTATATAATTTTAATCGTTTAACATTATTTGAGAGCTTTGAAGAGGTTGGCCATTTGAATATTTATTTTTACCACATAATGTCGGTAAGAGGCCTCAGTCATGTTCTTTTCTTGCCCTGGTTTTGTTAAAATATTGGAGAGATTCTTTCACATTTATGTTAGAATTCAAGATTTCAAATATTTTTTTTTAAAAAAATAATGAAACATAAATATATTATTCTAAAAAAATCGATAACAAAATTAAATCACAAGTTCATCTGGCTAAATGAATTTCTTAAATAAAAAAAATAAGAAATAAAGTTTGTAGTTCACATCAATTATTCAAGTGCCCAAAATCCTCGTTGACCCGTATAAAATGTACACACATGTGTATATTAATATAAATAATATATATATATATATATAGTGTAAATGTTTCATTTATTGTATGCGAAAATGACATTCCCTTGTCTCACTCACCAGAAAAGGAGGAGAATCGAAGAACTAGCCGTCCATTTTATTTTTAAAAAGGCTATAATAGATGAGAGATATAATCTTGAAAAGGAGAAATTAT
>Ga0325403_1006222_pt1 | contig 11345 bp, 10 predicted proteins | sample PopdelMetagenome_19_FD_205665 | JGI IMG/M metagenome (GOLD analysis project Ga0325403, IMG submission 205665) | Populus deltoides microbial communities from Bellville, Georgia, United States - Xylem-PdKOR-R4 | ecosystem: Host-associated > Plants > Phyllosphere > Stem > Wood/Secondary xylem...
GTTGGGAGGGAAAAGGTTTTTTAAGTCCAGCTCACAAATTTATTTATAAATTAATGATATCAATTATGGGGTTATGCATAACTGTGGATAGTGGGAGAAAAATCACGCGCTTTCTTTTTCTTGTTTTTTATATAGTTATAATTCTAAGAATTTGTTTTAAAATTATTTAAAAATAATAATTTTTTAATTTTTTAATTTCAAATTATATTTTTATACTAATATCAAAAATACATTTTAAAAAATAAAAAGATATTATTTCATATAAGATCCTGTTTGTTTGCTGGAAAGTAGTTTACTTTTGAAAAGTGAATTATTTTCTGATGTTTGATAGTGTAATGAAAAATAAGTTGGAAAACACTTTCCAGTGTTTGGCTATGTCATGGAAAATGAGCTGGAAAATAACTTATTAATATTTTATTTTTCTCAAATTTATCAAAATAATGAGGAACAAATCTTACAAATTAAAAAGTTGAATGAGAATGAAAGTGCAAAAAAATATAATTTCATAAATTATCTCAAATAAAATAAATAATAATCAAAATAATAGAGATCAAATCTAAAAAAATAATAATTGAAAGATGAAGAAATTAAAATAATAATAATTAACATTTCATAAATTATTTCAAATAAAATAAGTAACAATCAAAAGAACGAGGACTAAATTTGATAGATAAAAAATTTCAATTAAAAAATAATAAGGGAAAAACAAATAACAATTATAAAAATGAGGACCAAAGTTAATATAAAAATTTAATTTTAAGGGATGAAATTGAAAAACAAATATTCAAAACAAAATATATATAGCAACCAAAAGTTTAAGGACTAAATTTGATATAATTAGCAAATAATATGATATTTTTAAATTTTTCACAATTTTCAGAAAGTGTTTTCCGTCCAAAATAAAAGGAAAACACTTTCCTGGAAACCAAGCTAAATTTTTCTTTGACAGAAAAGTGTTTTCCGTTGACCAACTTTTCTAATGACAAACAAACACAGGAAACAACCTAAGACTTCTCACTTTCCTAAAGTCTCTCTCCCTCTCCCTCTATTTTCTTTTACTCCCTTTCATTTTCTCAACCAAATCTATGATCATAACCTAAAATTAACCATAAAAGTAGCTATGTTACACCTTTTCCCCTCTTCATAAAAAAACATTGTCCTTAAAGTGAGGATAGGTCTTTTCAAACCATTATTTTATAACCCATATAGCTTCTTTGTTTGGTTGACCCTAGAATCATCGAAGGTGTTCCTTCTTACATCCTCATGCGGTGACTCGTTCTCTATACTTCAGGATTTTCTCTAGCTCAGAATTAGGTAACCCTTCCTAAAAATGAGGTAATTCTAGAACCAATTGCTTTGTTTTTCCAATTTTTCTATTCAATTGAGATGCATGAAAGGTGGGATGCACCCGTTATCCTTTTATAAGGTTTAAATGGTAAGCCACCTTTCTTATCATATCTTGAAATAGACTGTAATAATAATAGGTTGACTTTAGTTTTCCCTCCATCTCATGCTTACCTAGTAGTATGACTAGAGTTTAAGGTAGACACAATCTTTTTCTTTAAATTCTTGCTATTTTCTTTTCCTATTGGCTATGATTTTTGCATGCTTTGTGTTCTCAATAGATTAAATTTAATATTTTGTAATATAGCGGATCTATCATTTGATGTTCTTTTACTGCTTGATTAAGAGATAACTTTGGAATATAACTAATTAGGCTGGTGTACTGCACCCAAATAGTGCTCGAAATAGAGTTAGTTTGTGGGGATGAGTGGTAACTGGTGTTATACCACCATTCGACTATTGTTAGCCATTTATACCAGCTTTTAGAGTTATCACCTATAAAAAAATCTAGGATTTTGTTAGTGATTTTTGTTTGTCGTCTGTCTATGGACGATAGGTAATGGACATGTGAGGACTTACTGGTGAAAATAGAATCTATCAATCATTATATTTTCAGGCATCCCATGCGAGTTTATAACCTGTTGAGAATAAGTCGAGGCCATAGTAGAAACTGTATATAGATGAGCTAATGCCATGAAGTGGGCATATTTGGAGAACCTATCCACCATTACTAAGATCATATAGTACATTTAAAAAAGGGGCAGCCTTCAATGAATTTCATGAAAATGAATGACCATGATTTTTTTAAGATAAGAAGGGGCTCCAATTACCCCAAAGTTTAGTGTTCTCAAGTTTGACCTTTTAACACACTTCATATTGTCTAATATACTTCTTTACTTCAAATTTCATGCATATCTAAAAAAACCCTCCCCTATCTCTTCTTGGTGTCTTTTCATACCCTGAATGACCTACTGCAAGTTGTTATGTATGTAATGCATGATGACAATCTTGAGGGGACATGTTTATACAATAATAGGCCACCTTTTAATTCATGCCTCAAGGCCTCTATGACATCCCTTTTTAATTATTATAGGATGTTTTGGATTTTAGGGTATGTAGTGTAGCTTTTCTTCATACTTTTTACCTAACCTACTAAGGGAGTTGTAACTTTCTATAATTCTATAATGGTTGTTTCCTCAGTTTCCTAGAAAGAGCATCAACAATAATTCTTTTTTATAGATGAACAATTCCAACCTTCTCAGAACCTTAATATTTTTTAGCCTAGGCCAACTAACCATGACCTTCATATTATTTGAATTACCCATTGCCCCTTCCTTTATCACTATATGGCATAAATACTCAACATTCCAACTATAAAATCTACATTTGGATATTTTAGCATAGAGCTTAGGCTAATATTCCTAGTGCAACCTTTAAATATTCTAGATGCTCTTTCTTTAGTTTTACTATAGACTAGGATATCATAAAAAAATACCAATGCAAACTTTCTAGGAAAGGGTTTGAATACCTCGTTAATTAGGTCTTAGAAAGTGGAAGGAGCATTAGTCAGCCTATAAGGCATGACTAAAAATTCATAGTGCCCATCGTGAGTGCAGAAAATAGTCTTAGGAATATCTTCAATTTGAATCAAAATTTGATGATAACCAAACCTCAATTCTAGCTTAGAAAAGAATTATGACCTATATAGTTCATCCAATAATTACTTCATTATGAGTATAGGGAATTTGTCTTTAATAGTTTCCTTATTCAATGCCCAATAATCTACATTTATCCCTTTATGAACCACCTATTTTCCGTACCAATAAAACTAGTTAGGAAAATGGATTTTAACTAAGTTCGTTAGTTACCAACTCTAATAATCCTTAATGATCTTTTTTTTTTTTACTTCTGATAGTAGGGATCACGATAAGCCATTACACTAACAAAAATGGCACTAAAAAAAATGGCACATTCCTTTAGGATTATAGAGAGATCATGATTTCTTGATGGTCTCCTTAAATACTTTTCTGAACTCTTAACTCCTGTAATAAAGCTAGTAGTTCCATGATGTTTTTGGTCTTGACCTTTAAGGCCTATATTTGCAAGACTAGCCCTTTCATTTCTCCCAAGCTTCCCTAGCCCACAATCTATTACCAACTTTCAAACTCTCAAACCCTTTAGCTAGACTTTGAGTTCATTATATTGGTACTTTGTGGTTAGTTCAGAGAAACCCCATAAAATAGGCCCTAAGCCCTTTAATCACTAGACTCATAAAACCATATCACAACCTTACAACTAAACTCCTTGAGTACTAAATTGAAACTGGAGCAACTCTTTATGATTTAGATTTTGGTCTCGTCTACGATCTTAGCTTCAATAGGTCCGTGCTTCTTAAAATTTATTTTCACCTTTCTAGCAACCCTTGGGCAGATATAATTATATGTACTGCCAATGTCCACCAAAGTTATAATTAACTCATTGTTAATTATGACTTTAACCCGCATGGTTTTAGGATTGGGACTCTTGATCATGACATTTAAGGAGATTCCAAGTTTTTCCTTGGTCATTTTAGGCTTTTATAGGTCAATTAAATCTCTCATCATAGCAGAGCCCTCACCCCTTTATCCTACTATTCCAATTTTTAAATTGTGAATAGTTTTGGATCTCTACACTTATGATCAAGATTCTATTTTCCATTATACATGAAGTATAAGCCATTCTCTTATTTTTTTTATATGGGTTAGAGTCAAGTTTTAGACTAGTAGATGAGCCCAAAAGTCTCTCTTACTTTGGATTGGGAAAAAAATATTTTCCTTGTGACCCTATGCATTAGGTTTCCAACTCATATGTAATATCACTAAATTTTCTTCATATATACAGGCCAACCCATAAGTTGAGGATTGAGCATCTGAACCCCAAGTTTAATTTTCTTTAGCCCTTCTATAAAAAAGCTAAGCCTATGAGCATCATATAACCTTTGAACTCTATAAGGCCCAGTTCAAATTGGGGTTTGTGATTCTCCATTGTGGTAGTTCTTTTTCCAAGTTAACAATTGCCTATAGGATCATCTAAACCAAATCTATTGTTATAATCCAATTTTTTTAGCCCCATCTCAGCCATTCACATGCTTATTTTGTAATTTTGACTATTTTTATCTTATTGACATCTTTAAAAAAATTAGTAAAAACATAAAAAATAAGAAAATTAAAAATTAAACTAACGATGGGTGAAACTTAATGGACTCCTCATCACAGCCACCTGCTACCTCTTCTTCTACAGCACCGGCGATGCCGGCTCCCTCCCCTACTGTAACACTACTATCTTCCTCTGCCTCTGTTCTGCCATGACCACAACGCACAGCTGGTGGTCACGCCCTCATCAACCCCAACAATACTCCCCTATTGCAGCCCTCTTCTGATGCAGTTTCTGCCACCTCTGTCGCTATTATTGTTTCCCTCTCCCACATTCACCAAGTCATCTCTCTCAAGTTAACAAACACCAATTATCTCTATTGGAGAATGCAGATGAAGTCGTATCTCCTAGGCCAAGGAGTTTTCAACTTTGTTAATGGCTCCAACTCCTACCCCTCTTTATATGTTCTTGTTGCTAATGGTACCTCTCTTTAGGTAAATCAATTCTTTCTTCGTTGGAAACAACAAGACTAACTCATTCTGAGTGCTCTACTTTCCTCACTATCTATGAAAGTTTTATATCTTGTTGTTGGCTGCCAAACATCATGTTTTGCCTGGCGCACACTTAAGCAAGCTCTAGCTTCCACGTTAAACTCTTGTATTATGCAACTTCATAGCTCCCTTCAAGATCTTTGACAAGGTGATGAATCGGTAACTCAATTTATACAAAAAGCTAAGGCCTTATTTGATGAGTTAGTCGCTACTGGCCGACCTGTTTCATTGAAGGATTTCAACTTATATGTGTTTCGTGGCCTTCGGGGAGAGTTTAAGGACTTAATAACAAGCTTGGTGATCAACGTAGAACCTCTCTTGTATGCAGATCTTCATAGTCATCTTCTCACGCATGAATTTATTCACAAATCATCCCATCCATCCATGGGATCTGGTGCCATCAATGCTTCTCTGTTGCCCACGCCCAACATATCTTCTTCTACTTTGTTTCTCAACACCATTCTTTTGGGAACTTTGGTCGAAATAGGGTCGTTTCCATAGAGTTTGGCATCCCAACCAGTTCAGTAATAGAGGCAACCGATCTGCAGCGTCTAGACCAGATTTCTGCAGCATCCACAACTCCTCCACCAGTGATAGCAGACAAGGTAATTGGCAACGCAGTCGGGGGCAGAATCCACGCTACCAATTGTGTCAAACATTCAGCCATACAAATCTTTATTGCCTTCAACTCCAGCACCTGGGCTATAGACAACAACCTAGTGCAAATCTGGCGCTGCGTAATCTCTCATCAACAGGTACTGCTGATTGATTTTTGGACACCGATGCAAATCAACACGTTACACCTGACCTTACAACCTTGGCTGCTTCAAAACCATATCTCGGTAATGATAATTTGCATGTTGGTGATGGTAATGGACTTCCCATATCTCATATCGGTCATATAAAAATATATACACCTCATCGTTCTTTCACTTTGTCTAATGTTCTTCATGTTTCTACAATCACGAAATGTTTGCATTCTGTTCAAAAATTTTATCTCGATAACAATGTTTATTTTGAATTTTATCATTTTGTGTTTTATGTCAAGGATCTCAACACTAATGAAGTCCTTCTCTCATGTCAGAGTAAAGATGGCCTCTATGCTTTGTCTAGGTCTTCCGTCATGTCAGTTCCTCAAGCCTATTGGTCTCCTTGCATTTCTGCTTCTGCCAATTTATGGCATCGTCGACTAGGTCATCCTACCTCTTGTATCTTTTAATTGTTAGTCTCGAAAAATAAGATTATTTGTAACAATAAACGTCTTAATTTTCAATGCCAAAGTAGTCCTTTAGGAAAATCATCGCGTCTATCTTTAGGACCTACGAGTCACAAAACTTTTGCACCACTTGAATTAATTTTTAGTGATGTATGAGGTCCTGCTCCCTTTTTTTCTTCGGATGACTATCGTTATTTTATTATCTTTATTGATGCGTATACAAAATATATATAGTATTATCTTTTCGTTGCCAAGTCTGATGTTTACTCTATTTTTCACCAATTTTAGACTCTCGTTGAGCATAAATTTTTATTAAAAATAAAATCTGTTCAAACTGATTGGGGCGGTGAATACCGCAAATTGTTCACTTTCTTTCAGACCATTGGTATTCATCATCGTCTGATTTGTCCTCACACTCATGAACAAAATGGCACAGTTGAACGTCGTCATATACATATTGTGGAAACATGACTTACTCTTCTAGGGCAATGTAAAGCACCATTTTGGTTTTGGAATTATGCTTTTGAAACCTCGGTTTATCTTATAAATTGCATGCCTATTTTTTTTCTTGCACATAGATCTTTGTTTGATTGTTTGTTTCAATGGTCTCCTGATTATCATTTTTTACGTACTTTTGGGTGTCTCTGCTTTTCTTTTTTGCATCCCTATAACAAATCATAAATTGGATTTTCGTTCCTTTCCATGTGTGTTTTTTGGTTACAGCTCATCGCACCTTAGTTATCGATGTTTTGATATTGCATCTCAACGTATTTACATCTCTCGTCATGTTCATTTTCATGAATATGTGTTTCTATTTGATTATTCTAAATAGATTGCAAAGGTTTCAGCTCCTCCCCCCACCCAACCCGCCACTACTCTCCTCCTAAATCTGCTCCATTCCCCGTTGTTCCCCACCCATACAGCTCTGCCACCCCACCACAACCTTCACTCCTCCATTGCCTCTCATCACATACATGTTTATCTAACCATTCGGCTGCAGGTTTAGCTTGTAAATCGGTCTCACCTAGCCACCAGCACGCCACCTCTGCTAGTGCCGGGACAATATCTGGTTCCTTCTCTGTTTTGCCTTATTTGGCCAGTGACAATGCTACTATAGATTCTGCCTTTACTGTCAGTCTCATTTATGCTGATAGCCCTCTGCTTGCAACAGTTCTCCCTTAGCCCTTTCGGCCAGCCTGAATCTTGTGGTTGATTTCTCTTCTTATCCGCTGCAGCAGAACACCTCATTTTCACCATTTTCTCCTGCGTCGCCGCCCTTGATCAGCAGACATCCTATGGTCCTTCGACTGCGGCAACTGAAGATAACAAATCTGGTTGTTTTAGTTGTTACTGCCTCCTTCTGGGTACTACACTCTCCCTCTTCTGAACCCCTTGCATTCTTTGATACTGACAGGTATGCCGTTTGACATGATGCTATATATGATGAGATCAAGGCTTTGCGCTCTAATCACACTTGGTCTTTAGTTCCCTTTCATCCTTCGATGAACGTTGTTAACAGTAGATGGGTGTATCAAATCAAACGTCGTGTTAATGGCAGCATTGAGCATTATAAAGAACGCCTATTTGCTAGAGGCTTTACCAATCGAGAAGGCATTGATTATTCTGAAACTTTCAGTCTAGTTATTAAGCAAGCCACCATCTAATTAGTTTTCTCCATTGTTGTTTCGTGCAATTGGAAGATTCATCAACTTGATATTCATAATGCCTTTCTCAATGACGCTCTTACTGAAGAGGTCTATATTAAACAACCTTTAGATTTTGTTGACTCTACTATTCCATCTCATGTGAGCAGATTGCAAAAGTTGTTATATGGTTTAAAACAAGCACCGAGGGTATGGTACACTTGTCTGAGTGATTTTTTGCTCTTAATTAGTTTTCTTGCCTCCAAGGTTGACATCTTCTTATTTATATTGTCTGATAAAACTAATATCTTTTATCTTCTGGTGTATGTTAATGATATCCTGCTTACGGGTAACAACTCTATTGTGCTCCATCACCTAATACAGTTACTAAGCTTCGAACTCAAGCTTCGTGACTTAGGCGCAGTTCACTACTTTCTGGGTATTGAAGTTTAGTCTACAGGTATGGGTTTGATGCTGCGTGAGCACAAATATATATTTTTCATCCTCACTCAGGCTGGTATTGTAACAACCTTAATCTTATAAACTCAAAATATATGATATATATTCGTGGTTACCAAATTTTTATATATATACTTATATGTTTTACTGAAATTTTGGCAGAGTTTTCTTTGTATTCTTTCGATACCAAGTTATCAACTCAATCATTTCTCAACCTGTAACGTCAATCACAATATCCGTCCATCATTTGGACTTTCAAAACTCAAGCATATATCAATATCTCGTTTCTATTTTCTATAAAATAATTTGTTAAAAGCTAATAAATCATAACATGCATCGTTTTTTTTTAAGTATTTGTGCTCAAAATATATATACAACCAACCATAATTCAACTTAATAATGTCGACATCATAAATTACATCATACACAAGATAATAAGTTAAACATTACAATTCTTAGTTATAAAAGCGTATTGCAACAAAATATTAGTTCTTCCAATTACATTAATCACATAGCAAAATTAATTATCCAAGCATTTACTTTCCAGTTCGAGGATGCGACGTACCTAAAAACATAATCACATTAAACATGATTAAAATTATACATTTCAACAAGTAATTGAATAAGGACTAACTATTCATGTACATAAGGTAATTTTTACATCATTGAATAAATTGTCTTATTTTTTTGTAATTTATAATTTCATATATTCTTTTCTAGACACAGAATAAATCTATTGAAAAATAACAAGAGTGTTTCCCACAAACCTACATATTTAACCTCAAATTAAAGTTTTACAATTAATCTATATTACACCAAGTGGTTATCCCATTAACTCGTAAGTTAATTTTCTTAACATGGCCATTCAACTAGGCATTATTTCAAGTAACCAAGAGATAATCTTCTCGGCTCGCCCATTCAACATGGCATCATTTCCAGCGACCAGGAAATAATTTTCTCACAGCTTGCCCATTCAATAGGGCGTTATTTCCAGTAACCAGGAAATAATTTTCACGGCTTGCCCATTCAACAGGGCCTTATTTCCAGTAACCGCCCATTCAACATGGTGTTATTTCCAGTAACCAGGAAATAATTTTCACGACTTGCCCATTTAACAGGGCGTTATTTCCAGTAACCATGAAATAATTTTTCATGGCTTGCCCATTCAACAGGGCCTTATTTTTTTCTCCCATTCTTCTCTTCTTTTTCTGAACTTTACACTAAAATTACAATCTATAAAAAAATTCTTCTACAATAATAAAAGTTAAACTATTTAACTACTCCAAGGTGTCGAACACCTACCTGGTGTCTGTGCGCGTGAAGAGGTTCTTTATTGCTGATTAGGTTTTATGGCCTCCTCTGCACCAACACAATTTTGTTTATCATTGTTCATTCATTTGAACTGGTAAAATTCTAATACCAATTACATATTTATTTTTCATAAAAATTCTTATTCAATTTAACATATCAACATCAATTATCTTTAATTTGGCAAGATTTCTCAATAATATTATTAAACTCCATTTTTTAATTTTCTTCTCCTTTTAGCCGAAAATAACCTAGGGAAGAAAGTGAAGATTTTTCTTTTCTCTTTGAAAAATTCTTACTCCTTTCATTTAATAACACTTTTGGCTGAAAATTGAATTAAAATGGGGGGAAAATTTTTGTTTCTTTTATTTAAAATTAAACACTTGCCCAACCATAATTTATGCTTTCTAACATGGCTAAATCATAATTTGCATTATTCTCATAATTTATAACATACATCCACAACTTCACATAATCATAATTTTGCATAATCCTTCATCAAACGTAAAATTAGAGGAATTAATCAATTGAAACATGTTATTTACCTCACTTTGATAAGGATTCAAGGAAAGAATGCAAGAAAAAAAATCAAGTTTTCTTCTCCTCCCTCTTCAAACCCTAGCTTGAAATTATTCCTCCAAAGCACTCACCACCTTAAAACCACCCCCTCTTGATGTTTAACTAAGTTAATCACCCTAATTACTCACTTTAATTGGTAAAACCAACAAGAATTTGAGTAGAAAAATCACACAACTCCTCCCTCTCTTTTTGTTTCAAACTCACAGCCAAAAGAGAAAAAATATGAAGCATTTATATTATAGCTTTTAACTATTTACACACTAGCCTTCATTACTTCTTAATTCTATTTTTGTCACTCAACTCTTCTTTTTACTTAATTTACACCATAACATATATCTTTTACTCTATTGTATCCATTTACTATACTTGAAATCCTTTTATTTAATCTATTCGGTATTGTATTTATTTTATTCAGATTATAATTTATCGGGTTTTCACAGGTATGACTTCCCGCAAACCCGTTGATACTTCATTCTCTCATTCGAAGTTACTATACTGCCGGATAATTCATTCTCTGATCCTACACGATTTTATCAAATCATGGGTGCTCTTCAGTATCTTACCTTCACCCGCCTAGATATATGTTTTGTTGTTAACGAAGTCTGTCAGTTTATGCATGCTCCTACAAATTCTCATTGGGTCGTCGTCAAGCGTATTCTACGCTACCTTAAAGGTACAACATCTTATGGTTTCCTTATCACTCGAGGTTTCTTTTTTTCTCTACATGGTTTTACAGATGCAGATTGGGTTGATAGTATTGATGATCGCAAGTCTACGGGTATCTACCTTGTCTTCTTTGGTCAGATGCCGATTTCATGGAAATTCGGCAAGCAACACACAATTGCTCGCTCCTCTACTAAGGGTGAGTATAAAGCCTTAGCAAACAGTACTGCTGAGATCATTTGGCTTCAATATTTGTTAACAGATCTGCAGGTTCTCTCCGTCTCTGCTCCTATCATTTGGTGTGATAACCTCGGCGCCACCTATCTCTCAGCGAATCCTATTTTTCATGCTCGTACTAAGCATGTTAAGGTAGATTATCACTTTGTCCACGACCGGGCTGTGAAGAAAGAGATTCAAATTCGTTTTATCCCCTCTCAAGATCAACTTGTA
>Ga0325403_1006223_pt1 | contig 11345 bp, 6 predicted proteins | sample PopdelMetagenome_19_FD_205665 | JGI IMG/M metagenome (GOLD analysis project Ga0325403, IMG submission 205665) | Populus deltoides microbial communities from Bellville, Georgia, United States - Xylem-PdKOR-R4 | ecosystem: Host-associated > Plants > Phyllosphere > Stem > Wood/Secondary xylem...
TTATAAAAGAATGGAAGGACACGTGGTGCAATTTCTTGATTTAGAGCAAGGGGCCTGGACCTTGCTTCTTTAGAAGACCTTGCAAACTCTTTCATATCACCATTCAAAATCTTGTAAGAGGTGCCTCCGATCCCTTGCTTCCTCAAACGCTTCTCTTGGCTTTTCGGCTTCAGCCAAAAAGTGTGAGCAACTCTAAACACAACATAGAGAGATAGAAGTAAAGAAGAGTACAGAAACCCTCTGAAAATAAAATCTTCCATTTTTGTTTTTTGGGTTGGAAACTGCTGCTTCAGCAAACTTGGGATCGATGAACTTTGATGGAAATGAGACCCGATTGGTGAAGAATTTATAGGGTTTTTTTTTTTTTAGATTAACTTAGGTATATGGGTAGCTTGGGTGCATCTCAACTAATTCTACAGGTTCTGAAGTTAACGATCATGTAAGCCTTCAGTGACCTTGAAATTTGTAGAACTCGAACCGGTAACCTTTACAAAACAAACTCAGGAATTGACCAGTTAATCTACACCTTTTTTTTAGATTAACTTGGGGGTTCGGGCAGCTTACGTGCATCTCGACTAATCTTACGGATTTTAAAGTTAACGATTATGTAAACCTTTAGTGGCTCTAAAGTTTATAAAACTCGAACCGGTAATCTCTAAAAAATAAATTCAGGGCTTTACCTCTTAAAGTTAAAATTTATAGTAATTTTGTTAGCTCCTTTGAGCTTGGACTTTATTGCTTTCTTTTTTTTTATTTTTTTAATAATATATTTATATATATCAACTATACAATGAAACTCTATATGAACACTTTTCACCAATTAAAAATAGTGGTTGGTAAAGTGATTTGATATTTATTTTCTTTTTAAATAAGATATTGAATTTGAGTTTTATGAATAAAATATTTTATTATTGAAAAACATTTTATTTTTTATTAGATTAAATCAACTTAATTAGATAAGTTAGGATTCAATAAACTTCTAAATACCGGGATCTAGAAAGAAAAACACACACTTGTCACTAGTTGCTAAATTAGAGAGTGGTGACAATACATTATTAATACATGTATTTTTTATATCAAAATTAATTTTTTTAATATTTTTTAATTGTGTTGATGTGATAATTTTGATTCTTTAACACAATAATTGTGACCCAGCAACATATAATTATTGGTCTTGATATGACGGTTTGAGATCGTAATACAAGCCGTATTCTATGAAATTCTTTTAAAAAAATTGATTTAAATTTAATTTTTTTATATTTTCAGATTATTTTAATAAATTTATATAAAAAATAATTTTTTAAAAATAAAATAAAAATTATTTTAATATATTTATAAATAAAAAAACACTTTTAAAATTAACCACTATCATATTTTTAAATACCCCCACCGAAACCCATCCCATCAAGATTCCAATAAAATAACAGAAGGAAATTGTATTAGTGAGGATCAAGCCACAAGCCAACGTCAACCTTTTGTATTTTCTTGACAAACTTAACCCATCTCTTGTTTCATTGTTCCACAAACACCAAAATCACGTGTGTTGATTTCAAGAACAAAAAAAATAAAAAGTGAAAACGACAGAACGGGAATATAAATCCTAAATTGCCTTGCAGCCCAAGGGTATGAAGATTATTCTCACGTGATATCGATAATAACTGGTTACATCACCTATGTGATACCGCGGGTTAATTTTTTATCTATAAAAAATACAAAGAAAAGACTAAAATTTAGAAGTATCAGGTCTTTTTACAAAGTTATATCTAATAATCTTGGATTTGACTGTAACGCTTGACCGAAAAGTAATATTTATAATATTAATAATAACATTAAACTTGCGTAATTCAGTAGGTCTAGTTGCAATACCAGAGCCAATAGCCTTGGATGCGGGTCTGGCTGTAAGGTCGTGTTATAAAAGTGTGATAATTAAATAAATTAATTAAAAAAAACCAATAGAAAGAAAAAACAAATGATGAAAAAGAAAAAAAAACATGAATCAACTGAGTTAACCCGTTAAATCAGGCTAACCCGTCAAACCTTAGATTTGCATCGTGAAAGTTTGATAACTAAATAGAAAAAAAAATTGACGGGTCAACCCAGAATTAACTGGGCTAACCCGTCAAACCAGGTTACCTGTCAAATCCAGGATCCGTGTCATGAAAGTTTGATAACTAAATATAAAAAAATTAAACATTAACAATCTAAATTAAATGAAAAAAATTAATTAAAAAGATAAAAAAAAAAAAAACAAACAAAAGACATAAGCCTCTTACTAATGAGGAAAAATAAAACCTGAATCAACTGAGTTAACCCGTTAAATCAGGTTACCCGTCAAACCTTGGATTCACATCGTGAAAGTTTGATAACTAAATAGAAAAAAAAAATTTGACAGGTTACCTGGTTTGATGGGTCAACCCAGAATTAACTGGGCTAACCCGTCAAACCATGTAACCTGTCAAATTCGGAATCCGTATCATGAAAGTTTGATAACTAAATAGAAAAAAATTGAACATTAACAACCTAAATTAAATGAAAAAAATTAATTAGAAAGATAAAAAAACAAAAAAAAAGACATAAACCTGTTACTAATGAGGAAAAAAAAACCCTGAATCAACTGAGTTAATCCGTCAAATCAAGTTAACTCGTCAAACTCGGGATTCACGTCGTGAAAGTTTAATAACTACATAGAAAAAAAATCGACTGGTTAAACGAAAAAAAATTAACAAACTAAACTAAACGAAAAAAATTAATTAAAAAGGAAAAAGAAAAAAAATTCTGGGTTAACTCGTCAAATCAGGTTAACTCGTCAAACCCGAGATTTGTGTCATGAAAGTTTAATAACTAAATAAAATTGTTTTTCACATTAACAAACTAAATTAAACAAAAACAAATTCATTAAAAGAAAAAAAAACACAGAAAAAAGCAAAAAACAAAAACCCATAAAGGTATAAAAAACAAAAAAAAACACAGGAAAAAATAAAATAACAGCTAAGAGTTTCACTGTGCACAGTGAAACACTGATATTTAAAATGTGTGGGGAAAGCTACAGTACTTTCCCCACGTGTCATGACCCGCGCGATGTTGAAATCTTTTTTTTTTTTTGCATAAAAATATATAAAAAAAAACTAAGATTTAAAAGTGTTAGGTTTTTCTGCAAAGCTATACCCAAGAGTCTTGGGTTTGACTGCAACACCTGACCTCAAAGTAATATTTATAATAGTAATAATAACATTAAACTTCTATGACCCTAGTTTAAGTGAGCTTGACTGCAACACCGGATCCAAGAATTTTGGATGTGGGTCTGGCTATAAAGTCGTGTCATAAAAATATAATAATTAAATAGATTAATTAAAAAAAATATCAACAAAAAAAATTAAAAAAATCTAAATTAATTGAATCAATCCATTTCATGATTCCAATAAAATAACATAAGGAAATTGTACTAGTGAGGATCATGCCACAAGCCAACGTCAACCTTTTGTATTTTCTTGACAAACTTAACCCATCTCTTGTCTCATTGTTCCACAAACACCAAAATCATTACGTGTGTTGATTTCAAGGGGGAAAAAAAATAAAAAAGTGAAAACGACAGAACGGGAATATAAATCCTAATATGCCGTGCAGCCCTAGGGTGCGAAGATTATTCTCACGTGATGATCCGACAATAATAGATATTTGTTCTAAAATTATCAATTATGTATTAATTATATTTTTGAAAATAATATGAATATTTGAATCAACTTACATGTACCTCAATAATTTTACAGGTTCTGAAATTAACCATCATGTAAATCTTCAGTGGTCTTGAGGTTTGTGATACTTGAATTGGCTTAGAGAACATACCTAAAATCTGATCAATTGAGCTACACCTCTTAGGATTATTACGTAATAATAATTACTATGTGTTATGTTAGAGGTTGGATTAATTTTTTAATATAAAAAATACATTCAGTTATTACTAATGAATTGTTTAGTAAAAAAAAAAAACTGTATTGGGTTGATTCTCGTTAGACATTAAATTTATATATACTTTGTAAACTCTAGCACAAGAAACTTCTTTGGAATAATTAGGCAATTGTCGAGCACCAATAAGACAAGGATATGCCATTAATCACCCTACGCTCTTCAATAGCTAAAAGCTTCTCATCATCGGGTTCTATCACTTTTGTTCTTGGGAATTTCTCTGGCAGTGTTAAGTGGTCATGGCAGCATTGCTGTTATTACCAGACAATTGGTAAATATAAACAGATATGTCACGATCCAAAAAGAACATTATATTTATTTATAAGAGATAATTTTTATTTGGTGTAATTTTTTTAATTAAAAATTCAGCAGAGTTTCTTCTGTAATGAGACCATACCAAGTTATCGACATCTTCATTCCTGACACAATTCATATCATAAATTATAGTCCAATTATCTTGAACCTCATTCCCAATCAATACATCACAAAAATAATAGACATATATTGTCCGATAATAAAAATGCAATCAATAAAATTAAAGAATATAAATAATTCTAAGGTTTACATAACTTGTAAAATTAATTGATTTAAGAAAAAGAATAAAAACTTAGATTATAAATATAATGCTCCTACTATTTTATCTGGGACAATTTCTTAATTAAGTATACAAATTTGGAGTAAAATCTTCTCTCTGTTTTTTTTTTTTTTAATCATTCTAACATTTCTAATCCTATAAGCAACTATGATAAAATGCAAATACTTATAACACAAAGATATTTTTAAGTATGACATTCACATTAATTACATATAACAATTTTATTCTACCAATAAAAATATTCATTCAACCTCTTTTACATCATTCATTAATCTTAAAATACATGTTGATCAATATAAATACACAAAAAGTGTCATATATTCAAGCAGGATCTATTTTACTGTTGCGAGGGTCCTAGAAATAAGATTAATATTTTATCAACATAATTATTAATAAATGCAATGTATCATTTCACTACACCCATATAAAAATATTTTTTTCTATATACTTTATTGTGAATCATTAATATCTTACACCTTCATATTCATCCAATTAATTCCAATCTTAGCCATTTCATGGAGGTGCTACTCCCTTATTAGGAACACTAATCCATTCGCCCAAATATCAGGTACTAGTTTATCCGCTCAAATACTGAGCATTAGTTCACCCACCCAAATACCGAGCATTAGTTCATCCCTCCAAATGTGTTTATCTGCCCAATTACCGGGCATTAGTTCACCCGTCCAATTACCGGACATTAGTTCACCTGCTCATTTATCGAGCGCTAGTTCATCTGTTGATATCAAAACATAAATTACAAAATTTCTAATTAAAATTAACACATGTTTTTCAATTAATTTCTCTATAAAAATTCATAATGTTGAACATTTACCTACTGGTGATGCTTGACTAGTAGTTCCTTGTTGCTATTTGGAGCCTTCAACCTCTCATGTTTCATTGAAAAGATCACATAATTTCAATACTTCATCATCCAATAATTTACTTTAAACTTCTCCACATAGTAAAAATTTCAATCAATACAATTTTAATACCCGAAATTATTATCATTTTTTTTTCATGTTCTTTAATAATTCCATAAATAATTCTTACATTCACCTCAACTTTTAATTCATCACAATTATAAGGAAATCTTATATTATTATAAAAATTTTCCAGTAACTATAGGAAATTTTATTCTTTTACACCTAATTCAACACATCATTTCATTATTATTTTTTTCACTATTTAAATGCAATTCATAAATTTCATAAAGCTTGAATTTTTATTTCTTTTTTTTTCATGGCCAAAATCACATTTCTAAGTAAGGGGAAGATAAATTCTCATTTACTCTAAATTTTAGTCCGTCATTCAAATCCAATTCATCCATTTAAGTTATAAAAAATCTCCATTTACATCAATTCAACTAGCCCCTCAAAATTCTTTACCCTTGCCGAAAATTCAAGTAAAAATAGTGACATGATAATTCTTCAACTTTTCACTTAATTAACTTTAACTCATTTATTTATTTTATTTTATTTTTTCATGCCAACATACAATACCCTAATTACACATGATAATAACTAAGCATCAATGCATAAATTTCACTAATCAACAAAATAAGATCATATTTAGTCATAACATAATAAGGGATCAATAGCAAATCCAAGGTGGAAACCACTCTTTATCCCTATCCATCTTCTTTTCTCTTCTTATTTCTCTTTCTTTTAACCTTTTTTTACAAATTAACTTAATTAATGACAAGCCTAAGCATTTATTTCCTCAAAAAACATATAATCAACATAAATATTCATGTATTCAAACCACCATAACATCAAGAACCCACTTTCACAAAATACCAATTTTACTCAATTCAAGAACAAATATGAAAAACAATACAATGGATCATCATGGAGAGTTTTCTTACCCTTAAGAAATGAAGAATGAAAAGTCAAACAAGTTGAATCAAGTTCTCCTTCACACTTCCCTCTCGGCTCAATTTTTTCTTCTCTAAAAGCACATTTAAAATCTTTAAACTCCTTGTAGACTCCTTAACATATCAAACCATATTTAATATTATTGCAAGAAAAATGAATAATAAATATTTATGTCCCCTCACCATATTTAAGGAAGAAAAATAAACCATGGCCACTCCTAACCCACCAAAATGAAGGGTTTTTATTGAAGTACAGTCTTGAACTTTTTATTGATATGTATTCATAATAAAAAATAAAAATAAAAATTGATAGGCATTAGCGGTTTACATGCCTAAACAAAGGCGTTTGTGTTCCAGTAAAATATTTTATAAAAGCATATATTTTTTATTTTCTTGTGTTTTTTCCGTAAAATATTCCATTATAAATCAATAAATTAACTTACCTTATTTCTTAAAAGGATAAAATATTATATAATAAATCATTAACATATCACCATCACTATCACAATTATACTATTATAATCATTACAATAATTATTGAAATTATAATCATTTTATCATTCTTTAATATCATCATTATATCATCATCATATTTTTTATAACATTGTAAAATTCATGACATTAAAATATTTTAGAAGATATTTTCTATTTTTTAAATAATTTAAGAAAAAAAAATGTTTCATTCTTGTCCAAAGGTTTGGAAAAACTATCTTCTTAAAAGGTAAATTGTTGGAATTCATTTTCCTTTGCACAGAGCTAAAAAGAAGGTTATGCTAAATCTAAAAAAAAAGAAAAGAATGAAGAATAAAATTTTGAATAAAAGAATAGGAATGCCCAAAAGAAATCACGTCGCCATCTATTAATATGAATAAAATATTGCATAGAATTTTCTTTTATGATATAATTTACTATCCTTTGATCACACTCTAAATTGCATTTTCTACACTAAGAACTTTGTAATTAATTCATGGAATATTATATTGGTAATTAAATATTGATAATTCTGTCAACATGATTTTTACCGACAGGCTCATAAACAGTTACTATCCGTCACCAAAACTTTTATTGGTGATTTATGTTATGTCGGTAATTTCATTACCGATAGATTTATAGATGGAAAAGACATGCTAAACAAAAAGCAAAATTCATGTTTTATTCCATCTATGAATACAATATATCACTAAAAAAAACTATACGTAATTTCATTGGTATTTTTTTTAATATAACCAGTAGAATTAAATCTTTGATGATTAAACAGTGACAATGACAGTAATTATCCGTAACTATATATAAAAATATGAATTATATGTTGTAACATTTGATTGGACTAAAATATCCTTAAATTTTTATTAACTTAATAACAAAATTATAAATTTTAATACTAATTTTCATTATTTTTTTTTATAAAAACTTGATTATTATGTTTTTCATATTTTTTATTAACTTCCCTTGAATTTTTATTAAATTGATGACTAAAATAATAATTTTACCTTTTGCATATATAAAGTTAGTTATTACAAGAGAAAAGCTAACGGGTGCCCTTAGGAATACTGTTACGAATCATCTGAATGTATTTATTAAACTTAATTTATTGTTGAATTCTCTTAAGAAAGTAATAAAAATATTAAATCATAAAATAAAAATCAATGATATTAATTAAATACATTAGATAATTATAATTTTATATGGTGATGTTTTTAAGTTCTTATAACAAATTCTAAATAAAAAATAAAAACATGAATTCATGATTACAAATATTAAATAACTTGTTTACCATTTTTAATATAGAAAATTAATCATTATATTTTGCAAAAATATATTTTTTTTGGAGACGAAAAACTATATTAGGTAGCTTGTGAGTGTGTGTTTGTATTTTGTGTCTTATAGTTTTCTTATTTATTATTTTGATTGTTAAATAAATAAATATTTCTTTTATTTTGACAAGGATTTGTACCATAACTTATCATATCTTTTTATATGTATCTTTCCATATAAAATTTTTAAAAACTTATATCATAGCCTTGTATATCTCCGACACAAAAACTTTTAAATTGTTAAAAACAAATTAGAAATTACGAAATTATTGAATTTTTAGGATATATCACTACGTCTTAAAAAGCATATTAATAATGTCATTAAATTTTTTTAAAAGAAAGAAACGTGTTTTATACGACTTAAACATTGATAAAAAAATCTACAAAAAATCAATTTTTTTCCCTTCTTTTTATTTTATGTCAACACAAATATCATATAATAATTAAAAAAAACACAATAGTGCCCACGTGTAAAAATAAATAACTAATAAATTAAAAATACTAGTTTGATTTCTTGCACTATATTGTAGGATGAAATTATTTTTTTCAACGCAAAAAAAGTTGCAAGCATTGTTAATTGTTTTTTTACCAGCAAGAAAATTTTGAAATGCAAATTAAAAAGTTTATACATGTATTCAATAAAATAAATTGAGAATTATATAAGTTGATAAATGATAATAAATTTATTGATTCCAATCAAAGATTAAGTCGGGAAGCTAAGATGAAGATGCTATTTATTTGAGGAAAAAAGAGATTGAATATTTATTTCAATTTGAAATTGAGTCCCTAAAGTTTTAATTGGTTTGAATCAATTTGAATTTTATTTTATCAAATCAAGCAATCGAGCATTAACTCAAAGTCAAATATGATATTTAACTTCGTGAGAGCTTTATATAAAGCCAGCTAAAATAAAATATAAAATTTAATTTCAAGTCAACTTAATATGAAAAGATTAAATTGGGAATAAAAAAGTCAAGTGATAAAAAATATTATAAAAAAGAAAAAAAAACATTGTGAGTAACTATTGCAACCCACACAGGATTGTGTTTTTTTATGTTACATTTTTATTTTTTTAATATTTTTTTTATATCACATTGTCTCACTTATTCATGATTCTAAATATTGTTTAATGGTTCATCGAGTATTAATTTTACAATACCAAACTACAATTGTTAAATAGAAAGTAAAAAGATTCAATAGAAAAACACAATAAAATATAAAGAATGTAAATTAAAAAAAAGAAGAAGAAGAAGATTGGAGGTGGTTCAATACTTATATGAATAGTGTCCGCACCTCAAGTCTTTTGATGTGTTTTATAATTTGTATAGTCCATATACATGCATACATAAATAGATGTGTATATGTATATATAAAAATAATAATAAAACACATAAAAAATAATATAAAAAATAGGATAAATTACATTTTATATTATGTAGTTTAGTTATTTTTTTCACTTTGCTTTTATATTTTTTAGAATTTTATAATTTATATTCTAGAGTTTATAATTTTATAATATTTTATATCCTCACTCCGATGCGTTAAAAAAATTTAACAAAAAATATTGAATTATTTATAAAATTTTCGTTATATTTTATTTAATGATAAAAAACCTCTTATAAAATTAAAATTAGAAATTTTTTATAAAAATTAAAACTACTATCTCCACTAAATACATTTCATAAAACAATTTATCTCCTCATGTTTTATTTATGGTAAGAACGATCAAATATCAAAAAAGTTTCCATCTCATTATCGATCGCTTGCTCGATAGAAAATTTCAAGTTATCCACAACACACTTGGCCATCTCATCCTCCATTTTTATTCTCGGATGCCACCATGCAAACTTCAAGATTTATTCCTCTAGATGTCTCCACAACTTCCTTTATCCCGTTTTCTGGCGTAGAAATGCCCTTTTGTCTCCATGGTTTTAATGTTTGTAAGCCTTTCCACACCAACCTACAAGCACCATCCCTCGATGTTTAAAAATACCATGGTAGAGAAACAAGATCAACACCTAGCTAGAATTATTATCCAAATATATATATATATATATATATATATATATATATATATATATATATAATAAGAATTATGTGGTTCTAGGTGTTGATCTTTTTTGGTATATTCTAGAACACCTAGAACACCTAGAACCACATAATTCTTCTTAGGTGTACCGAATTTTCTAAGAGCATGTTTGGGAACGCAGCTGCGGCTTTGTTTCTAAAAAATTTGATTTTTTTTTTACTAAAATTTAATATAGTTTGTATATTTTGGATCGTTTTGATGTGCTGATGTCAAAAATGATTTTTAAAAAATAAAAAAACATCATTTGCATGCATTTTGACACGAAAAGTTATTTGAAAAGCACCCACAACCATATTATCAAACACGCTCTTAGTAGTACTCTTAAGCCTTCTAAAGTGAGCATGGAAATCCTCCTTCAAAACCCCTTTATTCAACTTAGTTTGGCAGTACCAGACCTGTTTCTAGGAACCCTAAAAATCCCACCTTATCTTCTCTCTGATAATATTCCATTCTCAAGCTTCTCCAGGTAATCAAAAGCAGTAAGGCCCACATCCTCAAAGTCATCCTCTTCAGTGTAGTTTCTACGAACATAGCATAGCAACTTTCATCCATTTATATTATTTTATATTTAATTTTTATATGAAATTAAAAAATTATCTTAACTAAATAGCTTAAATTTTTAAATAAAATTCTAATATATAATTTATATTATTCTCTAATACATTTTCTAAAATAAAAATATTTTAACTTTAAAATCTGTATAGATTCACACTATTTTATACTTGATTTTTATCAAATAAGTGAGGATAGTAACATTCAAGCTAATGACTAATATCATATTAAATAATTATCTCAATCCAATAATTTAAATTTTTAAATAAAATTTTAATACATGATATAATTTATATTATTGTATAAGAGTTTAACTTATAAATTTTAAATAAAAAAACAGTTAATTCCAAGATTTTATCATTTAATGGCCTACTTACCATTCATAGCTACATCTCAGAACATTGCTTTGTTTTTTTGGGTTTTGGTGTGATAGTGCAGCTGTCAATATATTACATCAAA
>Ga0325403_1006226_pt1 | contig 11337 bp, 9 predicted proteins | sample PopdelMetagenome_19_FD_205665 | JGI IMG/M metagenome (GOLD analysis project Ga0325403, IMG submission 205665) | Populus deltoides microbial communities from Bellville, Georgia, United States - Xylem-PdKOR-R4 | ecosystem: Host-associated > Plants > Phyllosphere > Stem > Wood/Secondary xylem...
GTATGTTTCATCTACTGATATGGCTTTGTCCAGTCTTAACCCTTCGTATTTGTCATGTAAGCAATAAGATCAATTAATTATGAGTGTTATTCTATTGTCTTTGTCTACTGAAGTGTTACATCTTGTCGTTGATTGCCAGACATCTCATGGTCTGTGGAGGACTCTTGAAACTACTCTTGCTTCGCCTTCTAACTCACGGATTATACAACTTCATTGCTCCTTCCAAAACCTGAGGCAAAATGATAGCACTGTTAGTGTTTATTTGCAGCAAGCCAAGACGTTATTTGATGAGCTTGTTATTATCAGCATGCCACTATCCCTGAAAGATTTTAATCTCTAGATTTTTTATGGATTGAGAGGAGAATTTAGGGACCTAGTAGCCACTCTCTCCACCAGAGTAGAACCTATTTCATATACTAATCTTTATAGCCATCTTCTCACACATGAGTTTCTGCATAAGGCTTCTCTTCAACCCATCGTGACAGCTCCACTATTGCTAACACCATCTTTGCCTCTTTCAGATTTCCTCTCATACCGTCAGTCATAGTCCTCAGGTAACAATTATAACCAAAATTTTGGTTATAGGGGTAGTTTTCGTGGAGGATGAAAGAATAATAAATGTGGCTATCTCAATCATGGAAATAACAGGCATAACTCTGTTAGAATGTTAACAGTAATGACCTTGGTTTTGGGTAGTTTGTTGGAAAAAAATTTAGGCAACACGAAAATCACTTTGGGGTTATGGTTAGTGGTCTAATCCTGGGCAAATAAAATGTCAGCTCTACTATATGTTTGGGCATTCAGCACAACAATGCCCCCAACTATCCACTCATAATATGCATGTCAATGCTAATTTGGTGTGTAATACTCATTCTGAGAGTACTCCCATTACTTGGTTTTTTGATACAGGTGCTAATTAGTATCTGACACCCGACGTTGCAAATATGGTGAGGTCAGAACCTTATAATGACATTGATCAATTTGATGTTAGAGATGGTAAGGGTCTCGCTGTCTTTCATATTACCCACTCTAAAATTCATGCACTTAAATGTACATTCACCTTATCCAACATTCTACACGTACCTCACATTAAAAAGCCTATGTTATTTGTTCAAAAGTTTTGTTTGGAAAAAAATGTGTTTTTTGAATCTCACTCTTTTGTGTTTTATGTTAAGGATCTTGTTGTTATCTATTTTTAGATCCTCACAAAGAAAAAAAAAAGAACCAAAAAGATTGTCAGAAGAAAACAAAAAAATATATAGCATTGAAAAGAAGATACAAGAGTGCCCAAAAAATGGCTAAAGATTGGTTGAGGAAGTTCAAAAATCAAAGATTGAGATTTGACAATATATTTTTTTATTGATGAGAGCCCTGATGAGAAAGAAAATTCAATTTGAGAAAGAAAAGTCTAATATCAGATGTTCAAAGTCTCAATTAGATTTTGTTAAAAGATTAATTAAGTTTATGAAGGGTTTGATAGTAAAAAAAAATTGATTTTTAAGTTAATTTTGGCTTTAATTAGAAGAAATTAAAGTTTGGGGGTCAAATTATATTTTTTTAAGAGTTAACTTGGTCAAATCAGGGGTTTAATTGAATAAATATTAAATTTTGATGGGCAATTAGGGACTTGATTGAAGAAATCCAAAACCAATGACCAAATTGGAAAAGACATGTAAATATAAGGGCTGACATTGACCAAATTAGGGGCTAAATTGAAGAACTTGGAAGTTTGTTGATCAAGTAACGATCAAAATGCACAAATTTAAAACCAATGATCAAAGTGAAAAAAACGATTAACTTCAGAGCCGATGTTTGAATTCAGCAGGGATGATATTGAATTAATTCTTAAATTTAAAATCTGAAATGAGTACTTGATTGAACAAATAAAAAATTAAGAACTGATTTGGGAATTGACATGTTTTGGCATCCTTTTGTTTTAAATGAAACGACACATTTGGTTTAAAATGATGTTCTTTCATTCTTTGTTCATTAAGAAAAAAAAAGATGCTCAAAACGGTGCTGTTTTGAATGACATTATGCATCCTTTTCTTCCCGTGGACACGCACAAGCAGGGGAATAAGAAGATTGTTCCCCTACATTGTCTCTCTCCCTCTCTCTCCCAAAAACTCAAAAACCGACAAGACCCACACCCATAGCCTACCACCAGATGAAAAAAAAAGAGAGGATAAGCCCTGCGACCGACGACCAAGTGGCTACCTGGCGATCCTACCCTTGTGTCATATGACTAGACAGGGGTAGTAGCTCTCTCTTTCCCTTTTCCACCTTATAAATACCAGGGGATGAAAAAGAGGACGGATGAGAAAAAAAAAAGGGACGACGAAGAAAAACAGAGAAAAAAAAAGAAGAAAGAAGAGAGATACATAAGAGAAAAAGAAAAAGAAAGAAACATGGGAGAACAGAGCAAGGAAAGGGAAGGAAAGAAAAAATAAAAAAAAATGAATGAAAAGAGAAGGAAAACAGAGAAACAGAGAGGAGTAAGAATAGAAACAAAATAGAAGGAAAACACATAAGAAGAATCATCGACCTAGTATCTCCTCAATGCACAACCGCCTTGTTTGGAAGAAGAACCACCAGCGCCACCATTAGGTTAACTTTCTCCCACCCCTCTTGTCCTCCTCATTTTTCTTCTCCTCTGGTTGCCCTTTACTGTTCCACTGTTCTATAGGTGAACAGTGAAGAGTGGTTTAATTCCCTCTCCACTGTTCACGTTGCATAGGAACAATGAAGAGTTTTCTCCACTATTCTAAGCCGGACAGTGCTGGCCCATACCAAAATGGCTGGGCCGGGTCCGGCCCAAAACAAAAATAATATATATTTGGTCGATATCAGCCCAACCCCTGTCTTGGGCCGATGTCGGCCCAATTCCCTTTTGGGTCGAACTAGGCCCAAATAAGCAAAGGAAGATCATTGCAAAAGAGGCAACCTAACCAGCCATATGGGCATCATCAACTTCATCTCCAGCAACAGCACACCAAGTAAGCCTCTCTTCCCCTTTATAAAACTATGATAATAATCATTTTTACTTGGGTCAATGGTTAATCTCACTTGTGACCTAGGCTTTGCCTTGAATCAACCCCGAATTGGATTTTAAAACTATTATAATAACTTTTTTTTTTATTTTTATGTTGACTTTGGTTAATCTGGGTCAATCTGACCCGTTAATCAGACCTCGACCAGTGACTCGGGCTTTGCTCCGGATTAACCCTTAAGTTGAGTTTTAAAACTATGATAATAATTATTTTTATTCTTACATGTTTTAGATGTCTAATTTTGAAATTGTGAGTTTTTTATAAGGATATTTTAGAAATAAAAAATAATAAATAATCTCTGGAGATATGTGGTCTCTATATCTCCTGTTTTGAAAGTATAAAAATTTAATTCAAAATGGTTTTAAGAGAAAAATTTATTTTTATATTTATATTTTTATTTTTTAAACCAAATATATTTATATTTCTGCTATTTCTATCATTTCTGTTTGAGAACAATAACCTGCTATAAAATCTCTACAAAACTTTCGACTCTTTTTTAAGGAAAAGGTTTAAATGTTATGCATGGCCAACTACAGGCCTAGAACTTTAAAAACAAAGCCAGCTTCTAGTACACGAAGCAGATGAATAAGGCCCAGTAGCTACAAGAGGCAACAGGCATTTCAGATCAATTTTTTTTCCAATGGGCTAGAGGCTGGTTGCCTTTACTGATAAAAAGTCTTTTATTTTTCCTCAATGGGATTGGATTTTATGATTTGGTTAGCAATTTATGATATTGAACTTATTAATTCATTTTGTAAGTTATTAGCTAATTAAGGTGAGAAATTAAACATTACAGCATGTTTCGTTCTCCTCCTCTATATAAAGATCAGCCAAGACCTGTACTCTGACCTCCTAGCCGAAGACCACCTACACGTCCTTGAGCTTTAATTTAATGTATAGTTTATAGTTTTTGGATTTTTGTAGTTTTATTTTTCGTTAGCATGTTTTAGGTACCTTTAGTCTTGTAATAGTAAGAAAATGTGTTTTTGTGGGGAAATTTTTATGATATAATAAAGTAATTAATAATATTTTATTAGTTATATTCTGACCAGGCCGGTTTTATATTTTGCAAGCCGTTGTAAGTTGAATCATTGACCAATTGGTACATCTAAAAAAGTCTATGTTTTCACACTATTCATATTAATCGCCTCTTCTCCATTGCACCTACCTCTTATATATATATATATATATATATTCTTGCATGTATATGAATATGGTCCAGGGCCAAAGCTGGTTCTTACTCAATATAGAGCAAGAGAGGAGGAAGATATGAAGCTTGCGTGGTTCTTACATTTAATTTGCTCTGTTTGATGCTGTTCTTTAGCCCATCTTCTCAACGTATGATGTGCGTGGTAACTTTCTGCTGATTCCCTCCATTATGTCAATTATACATTGCTTTAAATATATATGATCATGAGCTTGTTATAAGTGAAGTACTTGGTAATATGAGTAAAACATTGCAGTTTCAGTGTAAGCAGGAACGGTACTCCTGGAAAAGGTCGCGACCAAGATCGGTCGAGAACTACTAGACCTCCGGCTCCTAGTGGAAAACCATCGACGCGTCCCTGAGCTTTAATTTCACAGCTGAATGATCGATCATGTTTTATGGGTTATTTAATTAAACTCTAATTGTATCATTATTTTTTTTTATTAACGTGGATGTCCGGACCAGCTTGCGTGCACCTCGACTAATCCCACGGGTCATGAAGTTAACGACCATATAAGCCTCCAGTAGCCATCATATGAGCAACCACAGGGCTCAAATCTTAGATCACAAATAGAGCAAACCCATTAATCCCAAACTTTTTTATGATTACTTGATCATACATGTGTGCGTGTTTTGTTGGAAAGAGACACCAAAATATATAATCATTCTCACAATTTTGAAGTCCTCATTCTTTTTTTTCCTTGCGAGTAAAAATATGATAAACCAATCAACAAACCAAGCATGCAATGATACCAAGTTTTACATGTGGAAAACCTTGATGTGGAAAAAAATCATGGGAATGTAGTTCACCTAAAAACTTCTAATAATAATAATAATGGGTACATAAGTGTTCTTTCTAAGTCAAAACAGTTGAGAATAATGGAATGTATTGGGTTGTGCCTTAGCCAACCTTCCTATTTATATAGAGGCAGCAGAACACTATAGTAACTGTAATGATTACAACATCCGATATTAATTTTCTATTCTGATAGATACATGAGTAACTGTAATGATTACAACATCCTATATTAATTTCCTATTCTGATAGATACATGATATACATTCTATAATATGCCCCCTCAAGCTGAGGGTGGGGGATCAACCCGAAGCTTGAACCGAAAAGCAGTAAAGGATGCAACAGAAAGCGGTTTAGTGAAGACATCGGCAAGTTGATCCCGAGAGGGAACAAAACGAATCTGAATTTCTTTCTTGGCAACACGGTCACAGAAAAAGTGATAATCTACTTCAACATGCTTAGTATGAGCATGGAAGATAGGATTTGCTGAGAAATAGGTAGCACCAAGATTATCACACCAAATGGTAGGAGCAGAGATTGAGGGAACCTGCAAATCTGTTAACAAGTATTGAAGCCAAATGACTTCAGCGGTACCATCAGCAAGGGCTTTATACTCAGCCTCAGTAGAGGAGCGAGCAACAGTGCGTTGCTTGCCGAATTTCCAAGAAATCGGCATCTGACCAAAAAAGACAAGATAACCGCCCGTAGACTTGCGATCATCAATACTACCAGCCCGATATGCATCTATAAAGCCATGTAGAGCAAAGGAGGAGCCTCGAGTGATATGGAAACCATAAGATGCCGTACCTTTAAGATATCGTAAAATACGTTTGACAGCGGCCCAATGGGAATCTGTAGGAGCATGCATAAACTGATAGACTCTGTTAACAGCAAAGCATATATCTGGAGGGGTGAAGGTAAGATATTGAAGAGCACCCACGATTTGACGAAATTGTGTAGGATTAGAGAATGAATGATTCGGTAATAAAATGACTTTCGAAGGGGAGACTGGAGTATCAACTGGTTTGCAGGAAGTCATACCAGCTCGGGTGAGGATGTCAAGAATATATTTATGTTGACACAACATTAAACCCATACCGGTAGACTGAACTTCAATACCCAGAAAGTAGTGAACAGCACCTAAGTCACGAAGCTTGAACTCAGAGCTGAGTAATTGTATAAGGTGATGGAGTATAGCAGAGTTGCTACCCGTGAGCAGAATATCATCAACATACACCAGGAGATAAAAGATATTAGTACCATCAGATAAGATAAATAGAGGGGTGTCAACCTTGGAAGCTCAGAAACCGATGGAGAGCAAAAATCACTTAGACGAGTGTACCATGCTCTCAGTGCCTGTTTCAAACCATACAATGATTTGTGCAATCTGTACACATGAGATGGAAGAAAAGAGTCAACAAAACTTGGAGGCTGTTTCATATAGAGCTCTTCAGTAAGAACACCATTGAGGAAGGCATTATGAATATCAAGCTGATGAATCTTCCAATTTCGTGAAACCGCGATAGAGAATACCAATCGGACAGTGGCCTGCTTAATAACTGGACTGAAGGTTTTAGAATAATCAATACCTTCCTGCTGGCTTTATAGCGCTCAATACTACCATCAACACGACGTTTGATCCGATATACCCATCTACTTCCAACAACATCCATAGAAGAATGAAACGGAACCAAAGACCAAGTGCGATTTGAGTGCAAAGCAGTGATCTCATCATACATAGCATTATGCCAAACTGCATACCGGTCAGCATCAGAAAATAAAAAGGGCTTAGAAGAAGGAGAATGCAGTACCCGTGTGGAGGCAGAGGTGGCGGTAGTGGAAGCAGCCAGGTTTGCTGTCTTCAGCTGCCGCGGTCTGAGAGTCATAGGATGACTGCTGCGTGCTGGTGGAGACTCAGGGGAAGATGGTGGCAGTGAGGAGACCTGTGGCAGCTGATAAGAAGATAAATCAACCATAAGTTGCAGATTTGCGGGAGAGGATGATGAAGAAGCAGCCTCCAGCATAGGACTGTTAGCAGAGGAGGGGCTGTCGGCAGAGACCGAATCTGCAGGAATGCTGGCCAGGGTGGGCGAAGTAGAGGAGGGGTTAGAGAGTGCCCCAAGACCATGAGGAGAGGAGATCAATTTACAACCTAAACCTGCATCATAAGGGTTAGATAAACAAGCATGTGATGATGGCCAAGGGATGGTCGGGAGCTGTGGTCGGGTGGCTGTTTGGAGTGGCAGAGCTATCTGCTGTGGGCTGTTTGGGTGGCTGATAGAAGTTGGTGGTGGTGGGTGGTTTAACAAGTTTAGAAGGGTAATAGTAGCGAGTGGGATGGGGGTTGTGGTGGAAACCTTTGCAATCTGTTCAAAATTATCAAAAGGAAACACATGTTCATGGTTTAACAAGTTTGGAAGGGTAACAGTAGCGGGTGAGATGGGGGTTGTGGTGGAAACCTTTGCAATCTGTTCAAAATTATCAAAAGGAAACACATGTTCATGGAAACGGACATGACGGGAAATATAAATACGGTGAGATGCAATGTCAAAACATCGATAACCAAGATGGGAGGAACTATATCCAAAGAACACACATGGAGAGGAACGAAAATCCAATTTATGATTATTATATGGACGCAGAAAAGGAAAATAGAGACACCCAAAAGTACGCAGAAAATGATAATCAGGAGACTGGTGAAATAAACAATCAAACGGAGAGCAATGGGCAAGAACAGGAGTAGGCATGCGATTTATAAGATAAACAGAGGTTTTAAAAGCATAATTCCAAAATCAAAAAGGTGTTTTACATTGCCCTAAAAGAGTAAGACCTGTTTCCACAATATGCCTATGACAACGCTCTACTGTGCCATTTTGTTCATGAGTGTGAGGACAAATCAGACGATGATGAATACCAACAGTCTGAAAAAATATGGATAATTTGCGGTATTCACCGCCCCAATCAGTTTGAACAGATTTTATTTTTAATGAAAATTGACGTTCAACAAGAGTCTGAAATTGATGAAAAACAGAGTAAACATCAGACTTGACAACGAGAGGATAATACCATATATATTTAGTATAAGTATCAACAAAGATAACAAAATAACAATAGCCATCTGAAGAAAAAAGAGGAGCAGGGCCTCATACATCACTAAAAATTAATTCAAGCGGAGCAGAAGTTTTATGACCCGTAGGTCCTAAAGACAAACGTGATGATTTTCCTAAAGGACAACTTTGACATTGAAAATTAAGACGTTTGTTGTTACAAATGATCTTATTTTTCGAGATTAACAATTGAAAAATACGTGTAGTAGGATGACCTAGTCGACGATGCCATAAATCGGCAGAGGCGGAAGTGCAGGGAGATCAATAGGCTTGAGGAACTGACATGACGGAAGACTTAGTAAGGGCATAAAGACCATCTTTACTCTGACCTGAGAGAAGGATTTCATGGGTGTTGAGATCCTTGACATAAAACACACGAGGGTGAAATTCAAAATAAACATTATTATCAAGACAAAATTTCTGAACAAAGAGCAGAGGTTTCGTAATTACAGGAACATGAAGAACATTAGATAAGGTGAAAGAACGATGTGGTGTATATATTTTTGTATGACCGAGATGAGATATAGGGAGGCCCTTACCATCACCAACATGCAAATTATCATTACCAAGATACGGTTCTGAAGCAGTCAAGGTGGCAAGATCAGGTGTGACGTGTTGATTGGCACCGGTATCCGGAAACCAATCAACAGAACCGATTGAGGAGAGATTGCGCTGCACCAGATTGGCAGTAGGCTGTTGGCCATAACCTCGCTGCTGGAATTGAGGGCAATGGGGAGCTGTATGGCCGAAATTCTGACACAGTTGGCAGCGTGGATTCTGCCCCCTATTGCGCTGCCAAGAGCCCTGCCTATTGTCACCGAAGGAGGAGTTTTGGAAGCTGCGGTGATCAGGTCTGGAGCCAGCAAATCGGTTGCCTCTGCTGTTGGACTAGTTGGGATGCCAGCCACTGTTGAAGTGGCCCCTGCTGCGGCCAGAATTGCCAAAAGTCTGGTGCTGCGCAACAAGAGCAGAAGATGGAATGCTGGGTGCGGGCAACAGAGGAGCATGTATGGCAGCAGAAGATTTGTGAAGAAATTCATGTGTGAGGAGATGGCTGTGAAGATCTGCATATGATAAAGGTTCAGCCTTGGTAATAAGACTGGTAACTAAGTCTTTAAACTCTCCCCGAAGACCACGAAACACATATAAAATGAAATCTTCAAATGAAACTGGCCGACCAGCAGCGACCAATTCATTAAATAAGGCCTTCGCTTTTTGCATAAATTGAGTTACTGATTCATCACCCTATCGAAGATCTTGAAGAGAGCCGTGAAGTTGCATAATACGAGAGTTGGAGGTAGAAGCGAGAGCTCGCTCAAGAGTGCCCCAAGCTGAACAAGCACTTTGACAGCCAACAACAAGATGCAAAACTTCTATAGATAGGGAGGAAAGAAGAGCACTTAGAATGAGTTGGTCCTGTTGTTTCCAGGTTTGAAAAAGCGGATTTACCTGAAGAGAGATACCATCATGGGCAAGAACATGTGTTGATGGACATGTGTTGGAGCCATCAACAAAACCAAAAACTCCTTGGCCTAGGAGATAAGGCAGCATCTGTATACGCCAATATAAATAATTGGTGTTTGTTAATTTGAGGGAGATGACTTGATAAGTGTGAGAAAGGGAGATAATGCTTGCGGTAGTAGAGGCAACGGACGTGGGCTGCAAGAGGAGGCGTTCACCAGCCATGGCAGAGGAGAATCTAGGCGATGACGCAGCAGAGGAAAGCATAGGAGGCGCTGCAAGAAAAGAGGGCTGCACTACTGGAGAAGAAGAAAGCTGGACTGCTGGTGCTGCAGAATTTAAAGATGTATGTAGCGGCTGTTCCATTGAAGAAGGGAGGCTGGGAGGCTGTGAGAAAAGTAGGTTTAATTTATTTTAGGGTTTTATGGCTCTGATACCAAGTTGAGAATAATGGAATGTATTGGGTTGTGCCTTAGCGAACCTTCCTATTTATATAGAGGCAGCAGAACACTGCAGTAACTGTAATGATTACAACATCCTATATTAATTTTCTATTCTGATAGATACATGAGTAACTGTAATGATTACAACATCCTATATTAATTTTCTATTCTGATAGATACATGATATACATTCTATAATAAAAACTAAGAATTATAACGTAAATAATCAAGAACAACATATTCTTGGAATACATCAACATTAAAAAAAAGTTAAAAAGAATCTTAAAATTAACAACCACGCTTATGTGAATAATAGATCAATTTAGACACCTCTAGTCTTTAACCCAACTATATAGAATGAAGAGTACGTTTCTGAAAATTATTGTAAAAAATTCAGCTCAATCTAACGGTGAATTAACTACCTATAAAAGTTTGAACAAAGACTGTTCAAGCTGCCTCCATGTCTTTTTTTTTTTTATATGTCCACCGCCAACTTGAAAACAAGTCAAAATTGGATTTTTATAATACCTAGTAACTTATATAATCTAAAAGATTGTGATCCTTTATCTTATTTTTTTCTTAGTTTATATGAGTTATGACTCAAAAAAGGACAGAACGAACCTAACAATCCCCCCTCCCAAAACTCAAACTTCTATGTCACTAAATGTGTGGCCATCATATTCAACATATTATCATTGATCACTGGGGGCTCCATTAAGCCCACTTATCTCCTACAAAACTCAAACTTCTATGTCACTAAATGTGTGGTCATCATATTCAACATATTATCATTGATATGGATTTTTTCAAGGATAAAGGACTTTGTCTCCGTATCATATGGAACTAATTAGTGTCTAACCTCAATGCACTTTGTTTGAGAATGAAGAATATAATTCTTGCGAGATGAATTGTATTTTAACTATTACAGTGCAACACAAAGTTTTATTGCACTATACCAAGTTTATGTAAAAACTTTTTCTAGAACCATTGAACTTGGGTAAAGCCATAAATCAACCGTGGTGCATATACGAAGAAACTCCTTGATGGGGAGTACCTTTCTAGGATTAGTCGGGCCTTGACATAGATACTAGTGTTAATCCAAATAAATTATGAAACTAGAGTTCAATATTGTTCTCGCCCATGTTTTGCAAACTTTATACAAAAATATCAGCAGGAAGCCATTGGATGATGTTGATGTTGGAGATAATTTGGAACTAGGAAGAAACAGTACGCGCGTTTATATAAGTATGAAATATGATTCTATCTCCAATTG
>Ga0325403_1006227_pt1 | contig 11337 bp, 3 predicted proteins | sample PopdelMetagenome_19_FD_205665 | JGI IMG/M metagenome (GOLD analysis project Ga0325403, IMG submission 205665) | Populus deltoides microbial communities from Bellville, Georgia, United States - Xylem-PdKOR-R4 | ecosystem: Host-associated > Plants > Phyllosphere > Stem > Wood/Secondary xylem...
ATTAATTGGAATTGTTTTTTTTTTTTGAAATCATTGATTATTACATCTCTTCTCTAATTAAGTTGAAATTAACTAGGCTAGTGAAATTTAAATAAATAAATTTATTATTATTTTCAAACACGAACTACTTAAATTTAATTGTATTTTTTTATACAAAATATTTTCTCTTCTTATATTTACTAATTTCTATAATGAAAGGTCATTTCAAATAAAAAAAATTGGACCTCGTCATTCAATTAGCCCAAGACACAAAGATAAAAAATTAAGTTTGCCTAGGACTGTGCCATTTTTTCAACTAATAGAAAGAGATATTTTTATTTTTATGTGACTGATCAATTATTTTATAAAAATTAATTTTTTTTAATATTTTAGATTCAGTCTTTAATATTTTTTTTCTTAGCCAAATTGATCCCAAATTGATCCCAAATTGATCCCAATTATTTTATAAGAATGGTTTTTTTCAACTTAGAAGAATGGTTTGTTTAGTAAGGACGTCGTCATGGTGTGTTTTTCAAGAGACGTAGGATATGGTTTGCTATGGTAGATTAGGCTCGTCCATGGAGTGGTATTATTTATAGGCAGGAAAACATGATTGGAATTGTTTTTTTTTTAAAAAAAAAACATTGATTATTACATCTCTTCTCTAATTAAGTTGAAATTAACTAGGCTAGTGATAGTGCATAAAATTTAAGTAAATAAATTTATTATTATTTTCAATCCCTCTGTAAAATGAATTAAACACTCACCCTGGCTTTAAGAAGATATCCTCTTTTTTCTCATTAAATTTTCCGTCTTATCTCTTTTTCCCTTTTACTATTTCATATAAAGAAATAAAATAAATTGAAAAAGACCATGAAATGGAGAAAAGGATCAAATTACAAATAGATTTAAAAGCATAGAGATTAATTATTTATTTTCAAAGCTATTTCCAATAGGATTTAGAGTCTCTTAAGTAAGAGTTACAACAGTTTGGATGAGAAATTATGAAAAAAGAATAAATTGGAGAATGATCATAAATTTAGAGAAAGATTGAGAATAAGTATACTTGCAGAGACACATTAGAGAATTTTAGTCTTAAATAAATGGAGAAGATGAGTAATGTCTCATTTTTTACTTATTAAATAAATGAGTAACAGTGAATAGATAAACTGAGTTTTTTCTGAATAATTATGGACAATTAACATATCCATACTATGAATGGATAAAGGTGTCTACAATGTCAAGTCTTCTCACTTTTGCTTTTTCTTTAAATTCTCGTGCTCGACAAGCAGCCAGAAAAGTGAAATAGATAAACTATTTCCAACAGGAGATGAGGTTAATCGCTATGAAAGTACTCATAGAGAATAATATAGCTTCTTTATGACCAACTGACAATGAAAGTAAATAAAGGGTGATATAAAAAAAAGCAAAGAATTCTATGAAAGAAACTTTATCTCGAAAGTTTTTTCTAGAAATTTGATGATCACTTCAATGTATTCAATGGAAGATATTGTAATTGACGTGAAACACACTTGTGGGTGTATCGCTCTGTAATTTCCAGTTCATCAATAATTTCTTCTCCCTTTCCATATTTTCCACTGAAAACACAACGGAAAAGTGTATGTGAGAGACTCACCAAATTCCCATAATGGATCAGTACCCGTAAAAACCACGGAACAAGTCATATTTTAGTATGTTCAAGTTAGCTCAACTGATCAGGTCTTGAGTTTATTTATTAAAATTTACCGGTTCAAGTTCTAATCTCAGGGCAACTAAAAGCTTACATGGTCATTAATTTCAGGACTTGTAGGATTAATTGAGGTGCATGCAAGCTGGTTCGATACTAACATTAATAATAATAATAAAAAAAAAGTATGGTCTTCAATGAGTCTGGTCAAGTTCCTATCAATTCATTTTTCTCAAGTTCTGTCGGATCTTGTACAGACTTGGATTGTTGTTAAGAGTAATTCGATGAGGGAAAGCTGGAGTTGATGCGAATATCCATACTTCACGAATGACTAGTTTCCAAGCCATTGGCATGAAGGTCATGACTCCAATAGGACCTTCCCTTAACAAGGGAGAAATTTTACGTAGCCAGTTCTTGCTTGAAGTGCAAGTTTTTTTTAAGTATTTTTTATTTAAAAATATATTAAAATAAATATTTTTTGAATATTTTTTTATTTTTAATAACACTAAAAAAATATTAATTTTATATTATTTATATTAAATATATTTTTAAAATATACCTAAACACAGTTTTAACCACAAAAACAAACAAACTAAAACTAACAACCCTTTGTTAACAAAGATTCTTTCCAATAAAGAAAAAGTAATAGGCAGGAGAGAAAAAGCATTGAAAAATAGGTCGGAGAGAAATAGCACTTTGTTTTAATTTTTTTTTTATATAGGCTTTTAGGTCTGACAACTAAGCCAGACCTAAGAGACTTGGGTCTGGCGGTCAAACATGACCAAAGAGCATTGAGTTTGGTGGTCATGCCTAATTAATTTTTTTTATAATTTTATTTTTATAAAAAATTAAACTTTTAAACTATCATATCCTAAATAATTTCTTTTTATAAAGTTTTTCTATTTCTTATAAAAAAATAATTTTAACTACCTTTCAAGTATCTTAAACTGAAATGCTAATTAATTTTTTTTATTTCTTATAAAAATATATTTTAACTACACTTGAAGTATCCTAAATAATTTTTTTTATAAATGTTTTCTATTTTTTTAAAAAAAATTTAAACTATCCTTGAAAAATCCTAAATAGAAATTCTAATTAATGTTTTTATAATTAATTTTATTTGTTATTAAAAAAACATTTAAACTAGCTTTAAAGTATTCTAAACTGAAATGCTAATTATTTTTTTATAATTTTTTTATATTTTATAGAAAAAAATTAAACTATCATTAAAGTATCTTAAACATAAATAATAATTAATTTTTTTATAAATATTTTTATTTTTATAAAAAAACATTTAAACTGCCCTTGAAGTATCCTAAACAAAAATTCTAATTAATGTTTTGTTAAAAAAAATTTTAACTACCATTGAAGTATTCGAAACAAAAATGCTAAATAATGTTTTTTTATATATAAAAAACATTTAAACTACATTTGAAATACCTAAATAATTTTTTATAATATTTTTCTATTTTTTATAAAAACAAATTAAACCATCCTTGAAGTTTCCCTAACAGAAATTTTAATTAATAATTTTTATAATTGTTTTATCGCACATATTTGTTATGATGTGAACACATTTTTTCCCCTTTTCATTCTTATATCTGATTTTCTAATTTATAGCACTCTAGAAGAATAACATAACTTTAACTATATTTATGTGTTATTGGTTTGCTTAGTTATATTATTATAAATTAATCTATTTATTCTTTGAGTTGTGAAAAACTCATCATTTTATCATTTCAATCTTTTCAAGATATATAGTGTTGTATTAGCTGATCCAATCCAAGTTATTAAGAACAGGTTTCTGTGTATACTCGAAGCTGATATACCTAACACTCTTTCATGCGGGCTATGACACGTATATATGATGTAGTAATACATCTGTTTGGTATTGTGGTTGCTGTTGTGGTTGTGGTTTTAAAAAAGCAGTTTTAGAAAAAGTGCTTTTTGTGAGGTTTGTTGTTAATTTTGAAGTGTTTGGTTAAAACTGCGATTGAAATTATGGTTGAAAAAAAGAAATTTGTTGTGTTTGGTATGCTTTTTGTATGAGGTTTGATTGAAAAACTACTGAAAAGGACATTATAATTATACATACATATATATATATATATATATATATATATATATATTGGCAAAATATTGTTGTTTTATAATTATGATTACATAACAAAATGAATAATCCTTGTACATTAATAAAAGCTTTTCATTATCCCATCAAACTATTTGCAATTCAATCTCATACAAAATCCATACATGAAGGCTGCTGTGATCCTTGATTAGCTGAGCGAGGTACAATATCAGGTAAAAAATCATCTGGAATGAAATTGGAATTGTGATCATACTCTGAAAAAACCTCATCATCTTGCTTACCCGAAACCTATAGCACAATTATCTCAAGAAATCAAGATCACCACCAGATAAAACTACACACAAGAAGACAATTTACCAAAATCTTGAAATCCGCCAACACTACCAAGAAAACTGATCAACAAATTGTAAGGAAAACACAACAAGTTTCAATGGCAGATTAACAACAAAAGAGCCCCACGGGAGATAAATAAAAAACAAAATTGATCCATAAATCGGAAACAAAATCTCCAAATCAATACTCAAAACCCAAAATGGCAACTACATAATTTCTTCAACAGACAATTTCCATTAAAAAATCAAGGTTTCAGAAATTAAGATTTCAGAAACAAGTTCCCATTTTTTAAGCTCTTGAACCAGTCAAAACAACAACAAAACAGAAACAAGGAAACACGGTTAATTAAATAAAGAACATGACTAACTGTTATATAAACATATTCAATGCAGAATTACATATATATCTACGCACTGGAAACAGATGAAAGCAGCACAGAAATTAAAATTTAGAGCAAAATGTAGAAACAATTGAAGATGGAGATAAGGTAAGCACTTATGGGTTTCTCTCTCGTGAAGGTGTTCCCAACATTGTTGTGCTTCCTGCAAACCGAAACAATGGAGACTGCTCGGCACAAATGATTTCGGTGAAGGTGATCTGATCTTCGCTTCACAACAAAAGGGACAGCAGGGAACAATGACGAACATTGTCTCTGGCGTCAATCTTCATCCAGATCAAGGGAACTGGGGGGAAGGGAACAGAGGAGACGAGCTCGAGTTGGGAAAATGTTGTGTTAAAATCTTTTGTTTGACAGGAGAAGGGACAGAGGGGAACAAGATGGAACACTGTCTCTGGCGTCAATCTTCGTCAATCTTCATCAATCTCGTCCAGATTGTTGGAAATTATATTAATAGTGTTTTGCTGTAAATAGGAAAGCTATATCTTGAGATAAGTAGGAAAGATACGTAATAATATTTTGTATCAATCTACATTCAATTAGCTTCCTTATCAGTCTCTAGTTTACAAAGGAACCCTAATGTATCTTGTATATATATTGAACTTAATCAATATAGAACAATATTTCGCTTGAACAGTTTTTTACTTATATGGTATTAGAGCAGGCTATGACCTAACCTTTTTTTTCTTCTTCAACGCATCTCACTACAAGATTTAACAGTTTTACCGACGGAATTTTTCCGTCGGTGTAAGACACATATTCCATCGGTAATTATATTACCGACGGAATCAAAGACGGAAATGATCTGTCGGTGAATCGTTCGTCGGTAATGTTTTGTCCGTCGGTAATGTTTTGTCCGTCGGTAAATCCGTTGGTAATATAATTACCGATGGATTTACTGACGGAACAGACGCGTCGGTAATAATTTTTTTATTACCAACGGAATTACCGAGGGATTTACCGACGGAATTACCGACGGAACTTCCGTCGGTAATTATTGAAAAACATTTTAAAAAAATTTATTTTATAAAATTATAAAATAATTAAATTAACACTGTATAATATATACTCAAAATGCTTGGAAAAAAGAATAAGAAAATCAATTCAAACAAATTTGCAACAAATAAATAAAATAAAAAAATAAATTCAACTAAAAAAATTCATATGAAAAAAATGAAGTTGCAATTGCTAAAAATTTAAAAATCCTATAAATAAATCTACTAAAAATTGATCTCATATGAAAAAAAAATCTCACAACAACATTTATGCAATTATTAAGAACAAAAACAATTAAAAATAAAATAAAGAACAAAAATAGTGAAAAAAATCATGAAAAAAGAAGAAAAAAGAAAAATCTTACCTTAATGTAGTTGCAAGTGAAGCTAAGGAGAGAAAAAAAATTTCATTAAGCATATTAATTAAAAAAAAAAAACTAAGAGGATAAAAGAAGAAAGAAGAAGAAGACATACCCAAGCATGGAGGAAAAAAGAAGGAGATGAGGAGAGAAAAGAAGAGAAAGAAATAGATAAGAAATGATGTTTTTTACATATAGTGAAGAAGAAGAAGAAGAAGAACAAGAACAAGAACAAGAACAAGAAGAATAATAAGAAACGGGTCTGTCTCTTGTGAAATAAGGGCATTCAGGCTTTTTATTGGGACGCTTTACCGATAGATTTACCGACGGATAATTAAATATTAATATTTTTTAATTATTCCGTCGGTAATTCCATCGGTAATATTTAATTTAAATTTTCAATTTCGTAAATTTTTTTCAGAAACCGCCAAAAAATTACCGACGATTTTTCAATTCGTCGGTGATTCCGTCTGTAATATTTAAATGAAAATTTTAAATTAATTGAATTTTTTCAGAAAACCATCAAATAACGCCGACGACTTTTCAATCCGTCGGTGATTTACTCTCTGGAAAATACCGACGGAATATTTTGTCAGTGATTCCCTTTGTAATTAACATGATGAACAGTGTTCACAATTTACCAACAAATTTACCGACGGAATCACCGACGGAATTTATTACGTCGGTAATTCCGTTGGTAATTTCGTTAGTAAAAATGACACGTCATCATTTTTTTTTGCTTTATTTTAATTTTTTTTCCCACGGTAATTCCCTCGGTATATACCAAGGAAATATTTCCGTTGGTAAAATCCCTCGGAAATTTACCGACGGAAATATTCCCTCGGTATTTCCGTTTGTATTTATCAATTTTCTGGTAGTGTCTGTTTGTTGGGTCTCTGCCTTGCCTCCTTTTTTCTCTCTTTTAAATCATGGCTACTAATGATATTGATTTTTTGAGTTCTGGCGATTCATCCTCTGCTCCCAGCACCCTTGGTTCTCCATTATTCCTCCACCACTTAGTGTAGAAAACAATGGTGTCTACTAGCTGAATTTTTCATTAGTATTCTTCTCCTTCTAGGAGGAAATATATAGGCAGAGCTCTGAATAGGCAGTGCCCTGAATAGGCAGTACTCTGAATAGGCAACAATCCTATTCTACGAAAGTGTAGTAATTTTGTACAAGATTTGATATGACTCCTATAATTGATCAGATTCACATAATTACTGCCTATATGAGATTTGATCTGAATAGGCAGTAATCAGATTACAAAATAATATTTAATCTAGTTCCTATAATTAATCAGATTACAGAATCGCAACTAATCATGTTAACACTCCCCCTCATGTTGGAGCATAGATATCAGTCATGCCCAACTTGGTAATTACTCTCTGAAATGCCGGCCCTGAAACGACCTTGGTAAGAATATCAGCTAACTGATATGCTGATTGGACAAAGGGAAATTGTATGAGTTTCTTATCTAATTTTTCTTTGATGAAGTGACGATCAATTTCAACATGCTTCGTGCGGTCATGTTGAACAGGATTATGTGCAATGGAAATGGCCGCCTTATTATCACAGTGTATAGTCATCGGGTTCGTATAGTGAATCCCTAATTCTGTCAGGACCTTCTGAATCCATAATAATTCACACACCCCATGAGCCATACCTCGAAATTCTGCCTCCGCACTCGACCGAGCCACCACTTTTTGCTTCTTACTACGCCATGTAACCAAATTTCCATTCACAAAAGTGAAGTAGCCTGATGTAGATTTTCTGGTTGTTTGATCCCCTTCCCAATCAGCATCGGTATATCCCTCAATGCTAGAGACCCCATGTTTTGAGAATAACAAACCTTTGCCAGGGGTACCCTTCAAGTATTGTAAAATTCTATCCACTGCATGCAAATGTTCTTTACTGGGTGCATGCATAAATTGACTTACGACACTGACGGCATAGGCGATGTCCGGTCTTGTATGGAATAAATAAATCAGTCGACCAACCAACCGTTGATAATGGCCCATGTCTATTTGAACTTGATTGGGAAAGACACCGAGCTTGTGATTGATGTCCATAGGGGTTGATGCTGGTTTGCAAGCAAGCATGCCAGTCTCTGTCAGCAGATCAAGCACATATTTGCGTTGTGACATGGAAATCTCGTGAGCTGATCTGGCGACTTCAATGCCTAAGAAGTATCTGAGCTGCCCAAGGCTTTTCATTTCGAATGCAGCAGCTAAATGTTCCTGTAACAGCTTCATCTCCTCTGGATCATCACCTGTTAACACCATGTCATCCACCTAAATAATAAAGGCTGTTACCTTCCCATTTTGGTGCTTTATAAACAGAGTATGGTCTGCATTACTCTGTTTATAATTGAATGCTATCATTGCAGATGAGAACCGCCCAAACCAAGCTCTAGGGGATTGTTTCAGCCCATATAGAGATTTCTTCAAATGACAGACTTTGCTCCTAGTTTCAGATTTGCATTGCACACCTGGTGGCAAGTCCATAAACACTTCTTCTAAGTCCCCATTAAGAAACACATTTTTAACATCAAACTGTTTCAAAGGCCACTCCTGACTGGCTGCTATAGATATGAGAATATGAAGATATGAGAATACGAATTGTGTCAAGCTTGGCAACCGGTGCAAAAGTCTCTTGATAATCCACGCCGTATTTTTGTGTATACCCCTTTGCAACCAATCGAGCTTTATATCTGTCAATGCTGCCATCGGTTTTAAGTTTCACAGTGAACACCCATCGACACCTAATTGTCTTCTTTCCTTCAGGTAGGGAGACAAGTTCCCAAGTTGAGTTCTTTTACAGAGCATGGATTTCTTCATTTACTGCCTTGGCCCAAGCTGGATCTGTCAAAGCTTCCTGCACATTACTAGGGATGGATATATTGGATAATTGATTAACAGTAAGTGCATATGATTCAGATAGCCTATGGTTAGAGACATAATTGTTGATTGGATATTGGATATTGACTCTATGATCGGGTTCATGCTGTTTCTTTGGGACACCCTTGTTTGATCTTTGGGAACATCTTCGGGCTGCAGTAGCAGGATGAACATCCTGGGCATAAGAAATATTAGTAAATACATGAGACTCATCAGATATAGGCTGTAGGAGTACCTGAGATTCAGCATTCTGAGAAGATTCGTTGGTTAATGGTGTTAACAAAGGCAACTCTATATTTATTGATGACTCCGCATCAGTGCTTTTGCCCCGTGACTCCTCATCAGTGTCGCTGCTCCCAAGCTGTTCAATTATGTTTTCCAACTCAACAAATTCGTTCCTGTCACTCTCTTGTAGCAAATGTTCATTGCTGGATTGCTCCCCCTGAGAGGAAATGATGGAACCTTCTTTTGAATAAAATGATTCAGTCTCACGGAAGGAGACATCCAATGTGACGTGTAGCTTTTGAGTGTGAGGATCATAGCATCTGTACCTTTTCGGTAAGTCTGAATATCCAACAAAAACATATCGAGTGGCACATGGATCAAGTTTAGTTCATAACACCTTTGGAATGTGAACATAAGCAGTACACCCGCTTGTCGGTGGACAATAAGAATTGCATCCGCTTGTCGCACCCTCGCGGTGGAGCGCAGCGTCGCAGCGATCCTCGATTTATTTCGAAGTTTTTCTTTGTTTTTGTGTAAAGGAGTCGCCACCTAGTATTTTGGTTACTAGGAACCCTAACTGGTCTTTTAGACATTCTAAGGCAAGGGACTGGTTGCGTAAAGGGAAGGTATTAGCACCCCTAGTACGCCCTACCTATGGTAAGCTGCTTGGTGTTTGGTTTGCTTTATAATTGCTAAGGTGTTAGTGTTTTCTAATCCCATTAGTTTTCCTAGGATACATTTTGCTATGATGAACGAACTTGGACTGAAAGTTTTAAAAAGAAATAACCCTTGGTCAATGTGGATCACACCCTTAGATATGTCTACAAAGTACCAAGGAGAACTGATGCAGATATCTTGACATTTGTGTTTGATTCACACTAAATTTATTAAGATAGAAATCAAAGGAGATTTCATGTGCTTTAAAAGCTCATTTTTCCCTTAGTATTTCAAGAGTTTGCGACTCGTAAATCGCAAGGAGGAGGGACAAAAATTTAAAAATCTAGAGCGCTTTAAAAGCTTATTTTTGACTTAGTGTTTTATACTCTCACGGCTCATAAACCGTGGAGTAAAAAATATTGAAATGTCCTCGATTATAATCAAGGCTTCTTTCAAGGATGTGTATGGATTTATTATTCCTAGAAAATTATTTTGGATATTTACCACTTCGGGTTTCTTTATCCAAATATTAACAGTGAATAATAACAAATTATTCCCAATAATATTTTGGATATTCGTCCTTTAAGGATTTCTTTATTCAAACATTAGCGGTGAATAATAGATGAATTTCCCCCAAAATAAGATTTTTATATTTTTTGGAATATTGGCCAATACCCTTTGGAGTTTTACAAATATGTTGTAAAATCCAGAAATGCAAGAAAACAATTTTTGTTGTGTTTAAGAAATCCATGCAAAAACACATTTTTCAAAACTTCCAATATTTTTTGTATAAAAAAAGCGTTCAAAACATGTTAGGGTATTGGCCGTATGCAACACACAAGAAAACAATTTTTGATATATATGTATATTTGTCACATTGCGTCAAAAACCAGGTATTCTAAACACGAGATTGACATTTTTACAACATAAAAAAAATTCAGACCTTTAAATAAATATGCCAAAAAAAAATCATAAATCTCTTTCTCTTTCTTTTATTTTTTGAACGAGCAAAAAGAAAGAAAAAAAAGAAGGGGGGGAGGTCTGGCCCGGTCACTTGCCTAAGCAGGTGACCCCGCTGGACACAAAAGGGGTGCAGCCCTCTTTTGTGAATGGAGAGCTACTGTTCAAGTGAATTAATTCACTTGAACAGTACAGACACATACATTACAAAGAAAAAGACCACGCTAACAGTGCAAATACAAGGCAAAAGAAAGCATGCAACAGGTGAATAGAAAACCAACCTGGAGACGAAGAAACTGCAGTGGCGTTGGAAGAGTGATGGTTGCTCGGTCTGCATCTGTCCTTCTTATGTTCTGTGTTTGGGTCTGCTTATTGCCTCCTTCTTTACTCTGCGCCTCTGTCACTTTCTCTACTGATTCCTAACTTTCTTTTCCCGTTTTTGCAGTTTTTATTTGAAAAAAACAAATGGAGCAAAGGCGTCTTTCTTGTTTTTCTTTAGTTGTCTCTCTCCCGTTCTCTATTCTCTCCTCTCTTTTCTTATTTTTCTGCTATCTTTTTGCCGCCCCCGTTAGGTCATTAGAAGGGCTTATATATAGTCTAAATATGTCTCTATTTAGGAAGGATTCAATGTGACACGACCAGAAGATTGATGTCTTCTCCCAAGTGCAGGAGTGTCGAAGTAATAAATAACCCGGCAAGACCGGGGTCGAACCACAGGGAGGTTTATTGTATAAATTATAGTTAACAACAACACAA